>Ga0256868_10001507_pt1 | contig 12633 bp, 7 predicted proteins | sample RVTome_13_FD_187341 | JGI IMG/M metagenome (GOLD analysis project Ga0256868, IMG submission 187341) | Soil microbial communities from uranium-contaminated site in the Upper Colorado River Basin, Wyoming, United States - RVT92D227 HiSeq ... | reverse complement strand
TTTGCAAACCCTATCCGATGTGTTTATCTGCTGGGCTCCCCTGGGCCATCTCACGCCTTTTCAAAAAATCGTTCAGCTCCTCCCGGGACATTATGCGCTTTTTTCCCGTCAGGGAATAACGACCCGACCTTACTGGCAACTTTCCTTCTCAGAATCAACCCATCAGACGGACCGTTCCTTGGGTGAGTGGACCGAAGAATTGAAAGCGCTCCTATATGACGCTACCAGAATTCGTCTTCGAGCAGATGTCCCCGTAGGAGCTTATCTTAGCGGCGGGCTGGATAGCACTTATATCACTTCCCTCGTGAAACGATTTTTTAATAATAAACTCTGTACCTTTTCGGTAAGCTTTACAGATAGCCGCTTTGACGAAGCTTCATACCAGAAGAGAGCTGTGCAGTCTCTGCAGACCGACCATCAGACCATTCGTTGTACAGAGAAAGATATTGGAGAAGTTTTCCCCAAGGTCGTGTGGCACACAGAAGCGCCAATTCTTCGGACAGCCCCGGCTCCCTTGTTTATGCTGTCCGGATTGGTTCGTGAAAACAATTTTAAAGTCGTTCTGACTGGGGAAGGGTCCGATGAAATCTTCGCGGGTTACGATATATTCAAGGAGGATCGAGTGAGGCGTTTCTGGGCTCGGAATCCTCAATCCCGAATCCGTCCAATGCTTTTGCAAAGGTTATATCCTGACATCTTCAAGAAAGAGGATTCTAAAGCACATATATTTCTGGAGGGTTTCTTCCGGAAAGGACTTTCTCATGTGGATTCCCCTGCTTACTCCCACATGATCCGCTGGGAAAACGCCAATTTTTTAAAAACTTTTTTCTCAAGTGAATTTCAGGAAATCGCAGGGAAAGGAGATGAGTTTTTGGATCGATTCATCTCAGCGCTCCCGGCAGAATACATGACGTGGGATCCTCTCTCTCGAGCTCAGTATACGGAGATTTCCATCTTCCTTTCCAACTACTTGCTCTCCTCTCAGGGGGACCGCGTAGCGATGGCACACTCCGTAGAAGGGCGTGTTCCTTTTCTTGATTATCGGGTAGTAGAGTTTGCTTGCCGGATACCCCCGCGATTTCGTCTGAACGTTCTTAGAGACAAGTTTATCTTACGTGAAGCGGCTCACAACCTCATTCCAACAGAACTGGTCAAAAGACCAAAACAGCCCTATCGTGCACCTATCAGCCGCTGCTTTTTAGGGGAATACGACCATGATTATATACAAGAGCTGCTCTCAGATGATGCCCTTCGACAGGCTGGTTATTTTCATTCGGGCAAGGTAAAAAAACTTGTTGAGAAGTGCCACAAGCAGCAAGGATACCTCCTGAGCGAGCGTGAGAACATGGCCTTGGCTGGAATTATTTCCACCCAGCTATTGGACAACCTATTCATTCAAAATTTTCCACCTTATCCGGTTCATGAACCCGAAGATATAAAAAGATTTGGAACTGGAGATTAGAACGACCTCCCCTTCTCCCCCTGCCTACCGGCCCCGGTCCCGACCGAGGGCGGGGCAGGTAGGCATTGGGGAGAGAGCAGTGTGACGGAAATTCCGCAATCTTTCATAGGAGAAATGAGATGAAAAAATTTCTGTTTCTGTGCTTCTTTATGATGATCAGTCTGTTCATTGTTGGGGTTGCTTTTGCCGAGGTACCCGCTTCCTCGCCACCCAAAGTGGATACCGGGGATACTACCTGGATGCTCATCTCTTCTGCTTTGGTCATGCTGATGACACCAGGCCTTGCCCTCTTCTACGGAGGTATGGTGAGATCGAAAAATGTCCTCGGGACGGTCATGCAAAGCTTTATCGCCCTCGGAGTCATCACCATCCAGTGGGTTCTTTACGGATATAGTCTCGCATTTGGCCCTGATATTGGCCATGTCATAGGGAGTCTTAAATGGATTGGACTGAGCGGTGTGGGACTCGATCCCTTCCCCGACTACGCCGCCACCGTTCCTCATCAGGCATTTATGATCTTTCAGATGATGTTTGCGGTGATTACTCCCGCTCTCATCACCGGCGCATTTGCTGAGAGGTTTAAATTCAAGACTTATCTTGTCTTCCTCATCCTGTGGGCAACCTTTGTCTACGATCCTCTCGCCCACTGGGTCTGGGGCGTGGGTGGCTGGATCAGGAATCTTGGCGCCCTTGATTTTGCAGGAGGACTTGTCGTTCATATCAGCTCCGGAATCGCTGCATTGACGGCGGCCCTGGTCATAGGGAAGAGAAAAGGCTATGGTGACGAGCCCATGCCTCCTCATAACCTGACCTTGACGCTTCTTGGTGCGGCACTGCTCTGGTTTGGTTGGTTCGGCTTCAATGGAGGAAGCGCGGTGGCATCGGGCTCTCTCGCAACCAATGCTTTTGTGGTAACCCATATTTCAACGGCTGCGGCAGCCCTTTCATGGATGATTGCTGAGTGGGTATATCGTGGTAATCCTACGGTTCTAGGTGTAGCTTCGGGTGCAGTGGCCGGACTGGTTGCCATCACGCCTGCATCAGGTTTTGTAGGACCCATGTCAGCCATCCTCATCGGACTTGCTGCTGGGGTGTTATGCTATTTTGCCATTAACCTGAAGTCCAAGCTCGGATATGACGACTCTCTCGATGTCGTGGGTGTCCATGGAGTCGGTGGCACATGGGGTGCCTTGGCTACGGGATTGTTTGCTTCAAAGGCTATCAATCCAGCAGGGAATGATGGCTTATTCTTTGGCAACCCTTCACTGATCGGGGTTCAAGCATTAAGTGTTGTTTCTGTATGGGTTTATTCGTTCGTGATGACATTGATTATACTAAAGATCCTTGATTGGACCATGGGTCTACGAGTAAGCGAAGACCATGAAATCAGTGGTTTGGATATCAGTCAGCATGGGGAAGCAGGGTACACATTTTAAACAGTCCCCCCTCTCCCCCTGAAGCTTTAAAAACTTCGTGGAGCGGGGCGGGCAAGAATATCTCCAAAGTTTTACAAATGCGATTACTTGAGAGGGTAAAGGTAACAAATGCCTGTAAATGGTCAACGTGAAGAGGTACCGCTGTAAAACTTTTCCGACATCCCTGCTCGCCCTTTGCATGGGGGACAATTTTTTCACATCTTCCCTTGAGCAAGGAGGGGGTAGGGGGATTTTAAATACAGGAGGCGATGAATGAAAAAGATTGAAGCGATTATCAAACCATTTAAACTGGACGAAGTGAAGAACGCCTTAACCAAAATTGGTGTCCAAGGAATGACCGTCACCGAGGTCAAAGGATTTGGAAGGCAAAAGGGGCACACCGAAGTCTATCGTGGCGCCGAATATAAGATCGATTTCCTCCCCAAGGTTAAGATTGAATTAATTACCAGCGAAGAAATGGTGACCCAAGTGATCGAAACCATAGAACGGGCCGCAAAAACAGGAAAGATCGGGGATGGAAAGATCTTCATATCACCCGTTGAAGAAGTGATTCGAATCCGAACCGGAGAACGCGGAAGAGATGCAATATAAACACGAAACACGGAATAATGGAACAGTGGAATATTGGAATGTTGGGTTTACTGAGTTCCTCGCAAAACCATTACTCCATCATTCCGTCATTTCATTCTTCCCTGGATCTTAGCCGTGTACCAGTCTGATGAAAGGATTGAGTTGCATCATTTATCTGAACTTGGCATTACAAAAGATGGGCTGAAAGATATAAAAAATCAGCTGGGTCAAGCCGTCCCAATTCACACCTCCCCGAGGGAATTTCTTCGCCAACATTCCGATATGGTGGATGGCCTGGTGAGAATGGCTTTCCGAAAGGCACAATCCCAAGCCCCCTCTCCCTCGGTCTGCCTCATGGCAGTGGGAGGATATGGGAGAGCAGAATTAGCTCCTCACTCAGATATCGATCTTCTCCTCCTTCACTCGTCTTCGAAAAAAGAGGACCTTCCACCTTTGGTCGAGAAGATCCTTTACCCTCTTTGGGACTTAGGACTGGACGTCAGTTGCAGCTCAAGATCAATCAATGAATGCATGCAAATGGCTCGATCGGATTTATATATAAAAACAAGCTTGATCGACGGACGTTATCTGGACGGGGAATATGAATTTTTTAGAAATTTATACGGTCTCTTCACGAGAAAAGTTCTTCATCGAAAGGTCCAACATTTTGCTGCGGCGTTGGCCAAGGATCTTCACCTCCGTGGCCAAAAATATGAAGATCCAACTTACACCCTGGAGCCCAACATAAAGGAAGGAGAAGGAGGGCTGAGGGACTTTCAAATTGGCCGGTGGGTCGTTCGGGCGAAATATAAGACAGACCGCTGGGATTCGATTCTCTTCCCGGATCACTCCCGAATGTTAGACAAGAGCCTTGAATTCCTTTGGACACTCAGAAACCAACTCCACCTCCTGAGCGGAAGAAGGCAGGACGATCTAACCTTTGAGCTGCAGGAGAAGATTGCCCCGATCCTTGGCCTTCGTCCGGGAACGGAGGGGGTTGAAGAGATGATGAGACAGTATCATCTTTCCACCCAGAGAATCTCAAACTTCACCCAAGATATACTCGACCGGGCCCTCCACGAACCCTCGCCGCTAAAAAAGACTTTCCATTTTCTCCAACGACGGAAGATTGATGACCACTTTGGAATCGCTCATGGGGAGATCCGTCTTCTGGACCCGGTGGCCTTTAAAAGAGACCCCACCCAATTGATGGCCCTCTTTGAACATTGCCAAACCCACCGAGCTAAGATGGATTTCCGGACAGAAGAAGCCGTAATGGAGGCGCTTCCTTTTATTGACGATTGCTTTAGAAACTCGGAGAAGGTGAATCAGGCTTTCCTTTCAATCCTTCGAAATGGAAAAGCGGTGGATACTATTCTTAGGAAGATGCATGAACTTGGATTTCTCTGCCGGTATATCCCTGAGTTTTCAGATGTGGAAGGAAAAGTACATTACGATCTCTACCATGTCCATCCCGTGGATATCCATTCCATCTTAGCCGTGGAGGAACTGGGAAAGTTAAAAGAGGGGCTTTATCAGAAAGATTATCCCCTGCTCACCTCCCTGATCAGGGAGATTGAAAAACCGGAGAATCTCTTTCTGACAGTCCTTCTCCATGATATCGGAAAAGGGACGGAGGGAGACCACTCTCTCACCGGTGCAGAGATGGTCAACCGCATCGGAGACCGGATGGGACTCTCCGTGGAAGATAAGGAATTCATTGGATTCTTGGTGAGCCACCATCTCCTCATGGTGGAAACAGCCTTACGTAGAGACCTCCACGATGAACAGGTCATCTTACGTTTTTCCAACGAAGTGAAAAATCTCAACCGATTGAAGATGCTCTGCCTCTTGACTTTTGCTGACGTCAAGGCCGTTGGGCCGGAAGCCTGGACCTCCTGGAAAAGCACCCTTATCATGGAGCTTTTCCTGAAGGCCTCGCATCTTTTCGAAAAGGGCGCTGTGGCCCGGACGTTTTTGAAAGCAGAGGAAATGCTTGAGACATTGGAGAGATCCCTCTCTCCAGAAATATTTTTGGCGTATTCAGAACATCTTCCGGATCGATATCTCTCCTGCTATTCCTCCGGCGAAATTGCCCACCACATTGAAATGGCTCGTTCTGTTGAGAAAGAGCTTTTTCTCGTAGATCGGGAGATTGTAAAGGAGACCCAAGCAAAGGTGACCTTATGTACAAAAGACCGCTATGGACTATTCTCCAAAATTACAGGCTCGATGTTTTTAAGCCGTCTGAATATCCTTGAAGCACAAATTCACACCTGGGGAAATGGCATTGTTCTGGATACCTTCTGGGTGGAAGATGCCACCAAAAACATTGAACGGCGTCTTGAACAGTTCAGGAAAGACTTGGGGGAAATCTTAGCCGGAAAGGTCTCCCTAAGAGATCTTCTTTGCAAAAGGAAAGAATCAAACGGGATCAAGCAAAAAGTCATCCCAAGGGTGCCTGGAGAAGTGAAGATCAACAACCAGGATTCTGATTTCTATACCATCGTCGAGGTCATGGGAGAGGATCGATTGGGTATCCTTTATGAGGTGTCACAAGCGTTGACCGACCACGGATGTGATATTCACTTTGCAAGAATATCTACTTTAGGAAATCGTATTGTGGATGTCTTCTATGTCCAGGATGAATGGGGAGAAAAAATTAGCGAAAAGAATAGGATCGATCAACTGAGGAGAACCGTTCTCCACCGCCTGACTTCAAGAGAAGACAGGCTTCCCTAATCCGCATCGTCCCTTTCAAGCCCCATATCAAGACCCCTCCATTGATAAAGTAGAAAAGCCCTCTATTTTCAAATAGCTATTGAAATTTCATCAACCTATCTATCGAGTCTTGAAACATTGTCTTTTAGACCCTGAATTATTATATTTAGTTAAATGTAGATTGTATTTTAAGCCATATAATAGAAGGGAGGGAGCATGCATGAACAAGATTTTTATGGCAATGATTACAATGGCTTTACTCTTACTGCCATTAAATGTTTACGCACAATCAGACCAGATGCCCACAGGACCTCCTCCTGTAGCACAACCACTTGTCCCTGAAGGCGATTTTGCGCTTAGGTTGGCTACCGCACTCAAGGCAGGAACGCCTGACAATGAGGCGCAAGCTGAGGACATGTTGACTTCTGTCGGAATCGAACCACGAAACGGATGGATCGCCGATTATCCCGTAACACCTGATATCATTGGCGAGCTGGAGAATTCCGTGGCAACCGCAGCAGATGCAAAAAAGCTGCCGATGGCAAAAGACGAGGCTTTGAAAGCATTTCAGGATCTCACCACTGAGCTCGGCCTGGCTGTTGCACCTGGATCTGGCCAGTATGCAGAGAGTAAGCCTCCAACCAGTAGCGATTACGTTTCACCTCCGGTAATCAACAACTACTACTATGAGGAAGGCCCGCCAGTTGTCACATACTATTCTCCGCCGCCGGACTATTATTACCTGTACGCCTGGGTCCCCTATCCATTCTGGTATTCTGGATTCTTCTTCCACGGGTTCTTCGCCCTGCGCGACTTCCACAGGGTCGTCATAGTCGGCCATCGTCGTTGCCTGGTCAGCAATCACTTCTTCGACCACAAGACGAAAAGGGTTTCCAAAATTGACCCTGGGCGAAGGAGAACAGGAGAAACCTTTAGGACCGCGGATATTTCCCACAAGAGAGGATTTAACTCCTCTGAGGGTACAAGGGGCGCAACGTCAATTTTTGAACGGAGCCGTGAACGGGTGATGTCCCGAAATCCGAACGAGAGAAGTCTGGGCCAGACACCCCGCGGATTCGAGCGACAGATCACGCCTGAAAAAGGGACGATCGCTACAGCTCCTGGTCGTGGAGGCGAGGAAAGATTTTTCGGCGGAAGATCCAACCGATCGGAAAGGTTCGGTGAACGCCGTGACATGAACTTCCAGAGAGTTCCCGAAAGCGCCCCAAGGCTTTCTGGCAATCCGGGCAGGAACAACGGAATGCCTTTGAGAGCGCCTTCAATGGGTGAAAGAAGAGGTTTCAACAGAGCCCCGGAAAGCGCTGCAAGATCTTTTAGCGCTCCGAGCAAAGGCTTTGAAACGTCTCTTGGGGGCGTTTCCGGTCAATCTCGCGGCTCCGGCAGAGGCGGTGGCTTTGCAAGTGGCGGCTTCTCTGGTGGCCGCGGAGGCGGGGCCTGCAAGGGCCGCTGCTAAAATTGGAACTGTTAAACTAGAAAGAGGATCATTTGATCCTCTTTTTTTTATCTCTTCATGGGTACGATGAGATAACTATTACTTTTTCTTATCAAGAATGGAGGCCATCACAGAAATAAGCAAGATGCCGGCCACGACACTCAAAGCAACGCTAACTGGAATCTTATAGAGATCAGCCAGAAGCATCTTCATCCCCACGAAAACAAGCACGGCCGAAAGCCCATAATGGAGGTGATGAAAGTGTCCCATTATTCCAGCTACTGCAAAGTAGAGCGCCCGCAATCCCAAAATAGCAAACACATTCGATGTGTAAACAATGAACGGATCAAGGGTGATCGCAAGGATAGCAGGAATTGAGTCCGCTGCAAAAATGACATCGGTTGTTTCGATCACTAACAGTACAATAAACAAGGGAGTTGCCAAATATCGCTTAGCTCTCTTTGCAAAGAACCTGTCTTCCACATAGTCTTCTGTGACCGGCACCCATCGACGGAATAATCTCAGGACTGGGTTCTTCTCTGGATTGATTTTTCTATCCTTCTGCAAAGCCATTCTAATACCCGTTAGAATTAAGAAAGCTCCAAAGACATATACGATCCAGTGAAATTTCTCAATCAGGGCGACACCTGCTGCAATAAAGACCGCTCTCATGATCAACGCACCGAGAATCCCCCAGAACAAAACCTTATGTTGGTGGAGTGAAGGAACTCCAAAATAGGAGAAGATCAGCAAGAAGACAAAGATGTTGTCTACGCTCAGCGATTTTTCAATCAGGTAGCCTGTAAGAAATTCGAGAGCCGTCTCTGGACCTCTCCAGAAATAGATTCCTAAACTAAAGAGGAGAGCCAGAGTAACCCAGACTGCACTCCAGACCAGCGCTTCCTTAATCTTTATGACATGGGCCTTGCGATGAAAGACCCCGAGGTCAAGAGCGAGCATCGCAAGGACGAAAATGTTAAAGAAAATCCACAGGCGCAATTGGTTTCCCATGACTTTATAATACACTTCTACTTCGAGCGCGATCAATAGTAAAAAATAGGGAACCATCCCATTCTTTCCAAACAGAATGGTCACCGTGAAAGTTTTCGCAAGGGAATTTTGGGCTTGTTTGGGATTTAGAGATTAGGATTTGGGATTTAGCAAAAAATGGGATGTGTCCCCTTTTTTTAACTTATTTCGATTCCTGAAGCCCGGCCAGATACTCCTTAACCAGCATTTCATTTTTGTTCTGGATCTTCTGTATTTCACCCAATTCCACATTTTCAAGAGGCAGTTTCATCCTTTTATTTCTCAATCGGGTAATCTCAGCATCCAAATATTGAATGGTGTTGGCAATCGTCTCTGCCATGGACGAGATGGACTCCTGAGCCTTTTCAAAGCTCTCTTTATCCAAATAAGCCCGGTTCAAAAGATGAAATCGGTCGAAGAATTTTTGGAACTTTTCCAGTTCTTCTTTCTTCCCTTTCTTTTTCGAATCCAACTTCTTTGTCAACTCCAAAAATTTGTCTAAATCCATAGATCACTCCTTACTTCGGGGATAGCCCCGATTCCATTAGTAACTGAGTTCGGAGCAAAAAATCTCTAATCAATGAACCAACTATCTCTGGGCTGATCTGGCCCCCTCTCCCATGATTTGGCTTTTGTATTAAATCTATGAGAATGGCTCCTGTTTGTCAAATCTATTATATCAAAACTCCCTGCCCTTTGTCTTTTTTTAAACAGCTTGTCTAAAATCCATCATTTTTTTCAATCCTCAATCCTCTCTCAGATTACCACCGCCATTGGAATGGAAAATATTCCATTTAATTTCAATGAATTATAAAATAGAAATTTATTCACATATATAACTAATGATGGCATGTAACTTGCTTTTTAATTCATCCGATACAGCGCAGTATTGAATCGACAAAGGCGTCCTTAAATCGAATAAGGGACGCCTTTTATTTGGTAAAATACACGAATGAAACGAATTATAGCAAATTGACCGAATCACAACACAAAAGTCCTTTTCGGTAAATTCGTTATCATTTGTTTGATTCGTAACTACGAAAGGAGGAAGAAATGGACAAAGAAAAAGAAAATGTGTTGAAGATGGCAAAGGAGAACGATGTTAAATTTATTCGACTCTGGTTTACAGACATTCTTGGAATCTTAAAAGGGTTTGCCATTACCATTGATGAATTGGAAGGAGCTCTTGAAGAGGGAATGGGATTCGACGGCTCTTCTATTCAAGGCTATGCCCGAATTGATGAGAGCGACATGATTGCCAAACCTGATCCAAAAACCTTCCAGATCGTTCCCTGGAGACCCAAAGAGAATGCGGTGGCCAGGATGTTCGCAGACATCCATGAACCCGATGGAACCCCTTACAAAGGAGATCCCCGATGGGCGTTGAAAAGGGCGCTCAAAAAGGCTCAAGACCTAGGTTACACCCTTTACGTCGGTCCTGAGCTGGAGTACTTCTATTTCAAAAGTAGTGAAGGAGTGCCACAGTTTCTTGACAGAGGAGGATACTTCGATCTTACTCCCCTGGATGTGGCAACCGAGCTGCGGCGAGAAACCATTTTAACCTTGGAAGCCATGGGAATTCATGTGGAATACAGTCACCATGAAGTCGCTCCCAGCCAGCATGAAATTGACCTTCGCTATACCGATGCCCTCACGATGGCAGACAATGCAATGACCTATCGGCTCGTTGTTAAGGAAATTGCCTTGAAGCATGGTGTCTATGCCACCTTCATGCCCAAACCTATTTTTGGACAGAATGGAAGCGGAATGCATACCCACCAATCTCTTTTTAAGGGGGATAAGAATGCCTTCTTCGATCCAAAAGATGAATTCCATCTTTCCAAGATTGCCAAGTCTTATATGGCCGGAATTTTGAAGCACTCTAAGGAAATCACTTCCATTACCTCCCAATGGGTCAACTCTTACAAAAGGCTTGTCCCGGGCTACGAAGCGCCGGTCTATATTTCCTGGGCTCGCAGGAATCGGTCTGCCCTCGTTCGGGTCCCCATGTACAAACCGGGAAAAGAGAAAGCAACGCGAATGGAATATCGGTCCCCAGACCCAGCCTGCAATCCCTATCTGGCATTTGCTGTCATGTTGGCAGCAGGTTTAAAGGGGATTGAAAAGGGTTATGAACTTCCACCCCCCGTTGAAGAAGACATCTTTGAAATGTCCGAGGCGGCGAGGAGGAAACACGGAATCGACTCTCTTCCAGGAAATTTGTTGGAAGCAATCCAGCTCACAGAAAAAAGTGAGCTGGTCAAAGAAACACTGGGAGATCATATCTTTCAAAAATTTATTGAGAACAAGAATATCGAATGGGATCAATATCGAACCCATGTCTCCCAATTCGAACTGGAGAAGTATCTCCCCATCCTGTAGTTTTACCATCGCAAGGGAATCTGCAATAACGATGGATGACCAAGGACATCACATCGCTTGGGGTTTGGGCCTTGATGATCGGCCTACAGTCTGTTACAAATTTATATTAGAGGCAGTTATTCCAGAGGCAAAAGGAGGTTCATCAGGAGAGTGAGTGAGAAGAAACGTAAGTTGGCCTGGGTTAAATTTCTCGAAGCGTTTTTGCAACGGAATCCCGGCCTGAAGAAGATCGACGAGCCAGAGAAACTCGAATACTACCGCACTGACCTCAACGTGGACCTCCCGCCTTTGATCCGCGACCTGATGCTGAAGAGTCTTCCCGATCTCATTCTTCAGCCCACCACAGAGGAACACCTCCTGGAGCTCTTTGCATTCGCCCGTGAACATAAAATCCCGCTGACTGCCAGGGGTGCGGGAACTTGGGGATACGGTGGCGCAGTACCAACCCGTGGAGGGATTCTCATCGATCTGAGCCTGATGGACACCATCGAAGTCAACCCCGGAACCCTCCAACTGACCGTTGGACCAGGAGCCCGGTTTCTCGATATCCAAAGGGAACTCGAGCACTACGGATTGGACCTTCCCACTATCGCCTCCGGCAAAGGAGGAACCCTCATTGGCTGGATGGCAACGGGCGGGATGGGCATCGGCACCTTTCGTCATGGCCCGGTCAGGAATCAAATCATCTCCCTCCGAGCGATCACACCCGGGGGAACGATCAAGGACCTCTCCGCCGAAGATCCGGAGATGGGCTACTTTCTCTCCACCGAAGGGCAGATGGGAATCATTGTAAAAGCCATGCTCCGGGTCTCTAAGCGGCCAGTCCGGTGGTATCCCATCGTCGTCCCCTTTGAGAAATCCTCTTCTGCCTACGCCTTTGCAAAAGGAGTCGCCGGTCACGTTTCGATCAAACCTGAAGATATTGTGGTCTACGCTCCGGAGTTCATTCGCGCCCTGGGACTGGCATCAGATGGAAAACCATCCATCGAGAATCGTCACCTGGTCCTGGTCGCCTTTCCCGAAGAAAAGGAAGCCCGGGAATTGGAGGCTTATCTTGCAGAACGCCAACTCTCTCCAGTTGATGAAGCCTTAGCCAATGGTCTCTGGGAAAAGCGCTTCCTGCCCATGTCGATCAAACATCTGGGACCCTCTCTCCTTGCCAGTGAAATAATCCTCCCCCTCGATCAGGTAGCCTCTTATGTCGAAAAGGTGAATGAGTGGGGAAAGCGCTTGGCAGTGACGCTCTATCCGATTGCCCACGTGGTCAACCGGGAAGAGGTGCTGTTTCTGGCCATGTTGGCCACGGACAACCGAAAGAATATCTTTTATCTGGATCTCATGCTGATTCCAATGATGCTCAGGCTGGCCGTCCAAAATTACGGTGGAAAGCCTTATGGCATAGGCATATGGAATACACCCTTCCTTCGCAATCTCTACACCGAAGAAGAGCTGAGGCAACTCGTCCGTTACAAGAAGAAAGTCGATCCCGCTGGAATTCTCAATTCGGGGAAATTCTTCGCCACGTCAGGACGCTGGGGTTCGTTTCAGAAGGCCCTTTTCCAGTCGGACCTCTTTGACCT
>Ga0256868_10001505_pt1 | contig 12643 bp, 9 predicted proteins | sample RVTome_13_FD_187341 | JGI IMG/M metagenome (GOLD analysis project Ga0256868, IMG submission 187341) | Soil microbial communities from uranium-contaminated site in the Upper Colorado River Basin, Wyoming, United States - RVT92D227 HiSeq ... | reverse complement strand
AGGGGCCGGCACTTCCGCTTGAAGAAAGGAAGGCTATTTCTGTAGGAGAAAAGGCTAAATATATCCTTGTAAACTTGATCCCTCCAGCCATCCTTATCGTTGGTGTGCTGGGCTCGATCTGGACAGGCGTGGCCACAGCCACAGAGGCCTCTGGGATGGGTGCTTTCCTGGCCTTTGTTCTGATGGTTGTCTATGGCGAGTTTAGCTGGAAAGCACTTAAAGAGTGTGTCTGGTCGGCGGCAAGAACCAACTGCATGGTCATGACGATCATTGTAGGAGCCACTGTCTTTACGGGTGTGTTCCTCGGATTAGGTTGTGGCCAGGTGGTGACCGACATTATCAGAGCCTTTGATTTCTTGGGGAAGTGGGGGATGTTCGGGATCATGATGTTTATCGTATTTCTTCTTGGCTTTATGATTGACTGGATTGCAATTGTTTACATCACTTTCCCGATCTTCCTGCCGATCGCTAAGGAGCTGGGCTTTGACCTGACATGGTTCATCATCATCATGGCTGTAAATTTACAGACTTCCTTTTTAAGCCCGCCTTTCGGCTATGCCTTATTCTATATGCAGGCCACCGCTCCACCCGGGATTACGTTAAAGGATATTTATAAGTCAGTCGTTGTCTTTATTATTATTCAATTGATATCCCTAATGGTCTGTATTTTATTCCCTCCACTCGTGACCTATCTACCGAGCGTCTTTGTTAGATGAAGGGAAGAAAGGAGGTTATGTCATGACGTTACCTGCAAGAACATTTCTTATTCCGCCGGTCTTGATCACCGGGTCTGGGTCGTCTGAGAAGGTTGGGGAAGAGGGTAAGAAATTAGGGGTAAAAAAGGCCCTGATCGTCACTGATCAAGTGATGGTCAAATTGGGAGTATTGGAAGGCGTCAAGAAAGCCCTTGAGCAGAGTAAGATCCAATTTATCATCTATGATGCCGTTGCCACAGAACCGACCGTCGATTATGTGAAGGAAGGTCTCAAAAGTTTTAAGGACAACGGATGTGACTTTCTGATAGCAATGGGCGGAGGAAGTCCGATTGACACCGCGAAGGCCATTGCGATCATGGCGACCAATCCGGGGTCTATTGATGACTACAAAGGACTGGGTAAAGTGACCAAAGCAGGGGCTCCCCTTATTGCCATTCCGACAACGGCTGGGACAGGAAGTGAAGTGACCCAGTTCACCATCATCACCGATACTAAGACGAATGTAAAAATGCTGATCGGCAGTCCATTCATCATCCCCAGAGTGGCCCTTGTCGACCCCTTGCTAACCCTGTCATGCCCTCGGGGTCTCACAGCAGCGGTTGGAATCGATTCACTGACGCACGCTATTGAAGCTTATGTTTCGGTAAAGGCGCAGCCCATGAGTGACCTCTTCTGTTTATCAGCGATTGAGCTTATTTCAGGAAATTTGAGGCAGGCCTGGGCGAATGGAAATAATGTCGAGGCAAGAGAGAAGACCATGCTGGGCGCGTTACAAGCCGGGCTTGCCTTTAGCAATGCGTCTGTAGCCTTAGTGCATGGAATGTCCAGACCGATTGGAGCCTATTTCCATGTGGCGCATGGAGCTTCGAATGCGGCCCTTTTAGGGGCGGTTACAGAATTTAGTTTAATTGGAAATCCAGCCCGTTATGCCCACATTGCAAAAGCCATGGGAGAAAATATCACGGGCTTGACCGATTTAGAAGCCGCTCAATTAGCAGCCAAAGCGATTAAGACATTGATTAAAGACATTAAAATTCCTACTCTTCGAGAATTGGGGGTAGAGAAGAATAAACTGGATCAATTAGCCCCTAAAATGGCCGAGGATGCTATTGCAAGTGGTAGCCCGGGGAATAATCCCCGCCAGGCGACCAAAGAAGAGATCGTTGAACTCTATAAGATAGCCGGTTCACAATAATCTTTTACCTCCTGCACCCTATGTGGTGCATGGAGGGAACAAACTTCAAAGAGGAGGGGGTTGACAGATGAAAAGGGTTAAAAATTTTATCAATGGAGAGTGGGTCGATTCCAAGACAAAGGAATATGGGGATGTCTGGTGTCCTGCCAGCGGCGAGAAGATCGGAGAGGTTCCCTTTTCGACAGCCGAAGATATTGACAAAGCAGTCCAGGCGGCCAAGAAAGCTTACTGGGAATGGAGATGTACGCCTCCTCTGACACGTGCCAGATACTTTTTCAAACTCAAAGACCTCTTCGAGACTGCCTTTGAGGACATCTCTCGCACCTTAGTCACTGAAGAGGGAAAGACCCTGGATGAGTCGAGAGGTGAAGTGCGCCGGATGATCGAGAACGTGGAGCATGCCACAGGGGTTACCACCATGATGACAGGGTATAATCTGGAGGATATTGCCCAGGGGATTGACTGCACAGCCGAACGTCAGCCCATTGGCGTCTTCGGTGTGATCGCTCCGTTTAATTTTCCAGCCATGGTGCCCTGGTGGTTCATGCCCTATGCCGTTGTCTGTGGGAATACATATATTGTAAAGCCCTCGGAACAGGTGCCCATGACCCAGACTCGGATCTTCGAGGCGATCGATGAATGTGGATTTCCAGAAGGTGTGATCAATATGGTTCATGGAGCAAAGGATGCTGTTAACGGACTGCTTTATCATCCTGATATTAAGGGAATCTCCTTTGTCGGCCAGAGTACCACGGCCCGCTATGTCTATAAAGTATGTGGAGAAACGGGGAAGCGTGTCCAGGCGTTAGGTGGGGCGAAAAACTTTGTTCTGGTCATGCCGGATGCCGAACTGGATAGAAACATGCCTTCCATGATTACCTCCTTTTATGGGTGTGCAGGGGAACGATGCCTTTCAGGTTCTGTCCTGGTCGCTGTTGGAGATGCCTATAAAGGACTGAAAGAAAAGTTCGTCGCTGCCGCCAAGGCCCTTAAGGTTGGAAATGGTCTTCAAGAAGGGATTCAGATGGGCCCTGTCGTTTCCAAGCGACATAAAGAAAAGGTCCTCGGGTATATTGAAAAGGGATTAAAGGAAGGGGCGAAGTTGGTCCTGGATGGCCGGAATATCAAGGTCGACGGATATCCAAACGGTTTTTATATTGGCCCCACGGTCTTCGATGAGGCTCATCCGGATATGGCCATTGCCAAGGAGGAGATCTTCGGACCTGTTGTCGCCCTCATTCATGTAAAAAATCTGGATGAGGGTCTAAAATTGATCGAAAACAGTGAATACGGAAATGCGGCCTGTCTTTACACCACAAATGGGAAAACGGCCCGGGAATTCAAATACCGCGCCGTAGCCAGCATGATGGGAATCAACCTTGGTATTGCTGCACCGATGTCCTTCTTCCCCTTTGGCGGGGCCAAGGGTTCCTTCTTTGGAGATATCAAAGGACACGGGAGAGAAGTCTTTCAGTTCTTCACAGATACAAAAGTTGTGATTCAGCGGTGGACATAATATTCAAAGGTCCCTAAAGGAGAATCAGCAATGGCCCTGACCACATTTGGAGCGATTATGGGGTTTGCCGCAGAAATTACGGGGCAAACCGGAGAGATCTATAAGACTCTGGGACAAAGAGCCAAAGACCTTGGCTTGAGAGAGGTGTTGCAGGTTTTATCCGTGGAGGGAGGGAAAAATCATTCCCTCATGGAAAAGACACGACGGGAGAACGTGACCGAGATGATCTTGGAACCGATCACCGGACTTCACCAGGAAGGTTATGAGATTGATCTCAAGGTTACGGACCAGATGGGGGATGCCGATCTATTGAAAGCGGCTTTAGCCTTTGAGGAGAGAGAGAAGAAATTCTTCAGTGATGTCTCCTCTAAAGTCCCGCTTCCGGAAGTCGCCAGGATTTTCCGAAAAATGGCTCAGAAGAAACAGGAAAATTTGGAGAAACTCCAGAACCTGGCCTTGAATCAGGCATTAAAGAAAAGATCTTAAGATTTAAGGGGACCCACAATGGCATTAAAAAAGAAGATGCCCCATCTTGAGTATGAAGAACATCTCTGTTTTCCTGAGAATATTGGTTAGCGCTGGGGTGCATCCCATCAGAAAAACCTCTGCGAGCCTGAAAAATTATAGGTTCAAGAATGAATGATGGGGCTGTTAGAAAGCAAGGGCAGAACCGGATGGCTCTGCCCTTTTGTTTTAGTTCTTCTTAGACATCACTCAAAGAAAGAGTTTGTAGTGCTTTATGAGGGTTTGATTTGATATCATTTTATCTACCATGATTATTCCAAATGTGCCACCCATGATACTCTACGGAACTCGCTCATCATGAGAAGAGGAAAGGATAGAGAGGGAGCCCTATCCCAGGAAGACAGCCCTCTCAATAGAAAAACATCGTGGATATTGCTGAGCGCGATTTTTCTCGCCTCCTTTAGCCTGATCGCCTTTGAGGTAGCGCTCTCCCGGTTCCTCTCAGTATTGCTTTCCTATCACTATGTGTTCATCGTTCTTTCTCTGGTTCTTTTGGGTCTCGGTTTGGGTGGTATGTTTGTGCACCTCTTCAGGCCCCAGATCCCCAAGGAGGAAGGCAGATTTGGGATATTGTCTTTTTGGACCTCTCTATTTTCCTTATCCATTCCACTGTCCATCCTCATGATGGTTGAGATTGGATACATTCAGGATTATCTAATGGCCATTACCTTTTATGGTTTTCTTCTTATCATCCCTTTTTTCTTGGCCGGTGTGTTATTGGCCGAAGTCTACCGGATATTTCCAATGATCAGTAGCAGAATTTATGGTTTGGATTTGATGGGAGCCGCCATTGGCTCATTGTGCGCCGTTCTCCTTTTAAATGCATTCGGAGGAATTAACTCAAATATTATCCTGGGTGTCATCGCTTCGCTGGCAGCGGTCTTTTTGGCGATGGGGAAGATGGGTAAGGGTTATAAGGTACTGATCTTTTCTACAATCTGTTTTTTGATCCTGTTGGCCTTGGTTGCAATTACTCTGATGGGTTTTTATCGTCCTGATATACCCATCGGGAAAGATCCGGGCAAAGAGATCTACGACGCCCTTTTCCCTTTCGGAGGGAAAATTATTGAAACGAGATGGAGTGCTTTCGGTCGTACGGATTTAATCAATTATGACCGTTATCCTGATCATATGGATCTCTATATAGATGGAACAGCTGGTTCACCGATGTACAGATTTAATGGAAATGTCAATCAACCAGATCCTGCAATTCATCATCTTAAAGGACACTTCCCTGGATATTTCCCTTTTCTCTACTTGCGAGAAGAAGAGAAAAACAATGCGCTGATTATTGGACCAGGAGGAGGACGAGATATCCTTCTGACCCTCATGGCAGGAATTAAAGAGATCACTGCCGTGGAGGTCAATAAGGATCTGGTTGATATCGTATTCAAATATTCGTGGTTTAATGGAGGGATTTATAAAGATTTCAAGAAAGTGAAAATTGTGGTGGATGAGGGGAGGAATTTTGTTAAACGCCAAAGAGAGAAATACGACATCATTTTTCTCAGCCTTCCCGTGACCAACACCAGCCGAAGCTTGGAGGGATATTCGTTAACTGAAAATTTCCTGTTTACGACAGAGGCCATCCAAGACTATCTGAATCACCTTACGGAAGAGGGAAGGTTGATCGTCGTGGGACACAATGATGCTGAGATCTTAAGACTTTTATCCATTTCCCTTACCGCCCTTCAGACAAAAGGCACCGATCATACCAAAGGGATGACTCAAACCTACATTGTCAGTTCTGGTGAATATCTTGTCTTTGTCCTAAAGAAAAAGGCCTTTGACCCTGAAGAGATATTCAGAGCTTATCAGACTATGATTCAGATGGGGTTTGAACCCCAATCCTCCTACTTTCCCTATATGAGGAAATTGGGGATGCTCAATCCAACCCTGATGGCCCTCGAGGCAGGAAAAATCAACTTGAATGACCTGGAACAAATGGTGAGAGAGAGAGGATATGATATCCGTCCAGTGACGGATAATAGCCCTTTTTTCTATAAATTAGAGAAAGGAGTTCCGAAAATCATCTCGATGGTTTTTGGATTATCGATTCTCTTGTTTCTATTGGTATCGACCCTTCCTTTGATATCCATCAGGAGAAGATCCTATACCAAGAAAGAACTTCCAGAGTTCAAGGACAGCCTAATACGTTGTATGATGAAATCCATTTTATTATTTTCAATGCTTGGGATAGGTTTCATGTTGGTGGAGATTTCTTTAATCCAGAGATTTATGTTCTTTTTGGGTCAGCCTGTTGTCTCCTTGGCTACTTTGCTGTTTTCTCTCTTGGGTGGGGCCGGAATCGGGAGCATCTGGAGCGGGCGGGTAGGGTTAGATAAATTGGTAAAGGGGATATCTAAAACCTCCTTGGGGATCACTTTGATAGTTATCTGTTATACATTTCTTCTGCCTTTAATTTTGGATCAACTCTTGGGACTGGATTTGATCTATCGACTCATCCTTTCTATCTTCCTGTGCGCTATGTTGGGTTGTTTGATGGGGATTCCATTTCCTTTAGGAATTCGGTGGCTGAAAGAAAGGGGGATGGAAAGTGACATCCCCTGGATGTGGGGGATCAATGGAGTCGGTTCTGTTTTTGGATCTGTAATGGCAGTCGTTATTGCTATCTGTCTTGGATTTACCGAAGCCCTTTTCCTTAGCGCCGGATGTTATTTTCTCATCTTTCTGGTTTTCTATAAATCTTGATATGTCGGTTTTGGATACCTTACCCCATTTAACCTGTTAGAAGGCCGAAGGTCTTCTTATGGGATTTACTCCCTCTTGGAAGGCATTCCCCAGGCTACACCATCTACTACCATTTTACCATCCTGGTTGATGCAAGTCGTTCTGAATTTTGCCTTATTTTTTTCTGGGATCAGTTCGATGACCTCCACCCTGGCTGTGATCGTATCTCCAATTCTTACCGGGGCAAGGAACTTGACCTCTTGCGAGAGATAGATGGTCCCGTAACCAGGGAGAATGTTTCCCAGGATGCTGGAAAGGAGCCCGACGGAGAGGAGACCATGGGCGATTCTACCTTTGAACATCGTTTTCTCCGCGTAGGCCTGATCGAGATGGACGGGATTGAAATCCCCAGTCACCCTGGCAAAGAGTTCTATATCGCCTTCTGTTATTGTCTTAGAGATTTGAGCTGAATCTCCCACTCTCAACTCGTCAATCGATTTTCCTTTTGTCATTTAATAAAGTCCTTTCTCCGGTTTCCAGATTTTAATTGAAAAAAACATTTAATCTTTTCTAAAGTAAAAAATTATTCTTGTGAATTTCCATAATTGACAATAAGAAACTCAGTTTGGTTCTCGAAATCTTCCATCTTCGTAGAAAAGGATGAGTCTGGCAGAGCTGAGTTGTATCGTCTTTACTCTTTCGATCTCTCTAAGAGGGGTAGAAACCCTCACCATCTTTTTTTCTTCGAAATAGTTTTTTATTATTCCTAAAGCCAAAGTCTCATCATTACTATCCTTCAGTCCGATAAGGAGTCCGTTGATCCGTAATGCCCAATCAAAGGGGAGGATGTCACCATTTGGGTCAATGACTTCTCCTTCTATTTGGATTTCTTCGATTGCTAATTCCTGGATCACAGAATCCTTAAAATAATCTCGAAATTTATTCGCCCTATCCATTCTCCGCTCTTCCATAGATCTCGGTTTGACCTGTTCGGATAAAGGCAGACGATAGATTTTGTATAGGGGGTTCCCCTCATACAATTCCAAGATAGGTTCTATTTCATTAGATTTTTGTAGCGCCAAGATAAACCGCGGGGAGAGGAGATCGATTTTTCTCCTTTTTAATTCTTTTCCTGCTTCACCTGAAACGAACCCAGTTGTGTCAACCAGGACCAATTCTGTGCCATAAGAGATTGCTTTGTCCACCATCCTTTTTACGCCTTTTAGATAGAGAGGGAAATACCCTTCGGGTGTGGTGGAGCCGACAAAGAATATTTCCGGTGGCGATAGTAATACTTTCCAATCTGGATCCGATTTGAATACGGCAAAACCGATCGTGGTTGGAGGGCCAAGAAAGGATTGCCCAATGTCTGCGTCAACCAGAGCAACCTTTAATCCTTGTTGGCAAAGATTTAAGATCAAATATTTTATAAGAGAGCTCTTTCCTGTATCGGTTGCTCCAAGAAGAATGACGATTCCTTTTTCTTCCTTCAAAACATCCAGGGGGAGAAACCACTCTTTCGGTGCTATAATTTCCATAAGATAGCCAAGGCCTAAAAAATCCTATTGAGACCAAAAGAGGAAGCTAAGAAGAAGTCGGAGGAGCCGTAGATTCTGGTATCTGTGTTTGGGCCAGAAAAGAAGATGAGTTTGTTTTCTGGAGAAAGAGGATTGACCCCATTGAGATTTTCCTTCATGAGGAGATAGGCAAGGAGTCCCTTTCCACCTAAATAGATTTCATAAATGGAGCCAGGGATAGTTTTTCCCTTGAAGGTTTTTGTTTTGAGATTGATCCTCAGAATTTTATTGAAGGAACCTTTCACTTAATGGACTTTTTTCTCGTAGCCTTCCCAGTATTTGTCCCTCAATCCTTTTTTGTGAATCTTTCCGGAACCGGTTTTTGGCAGACTCTTAATGAAATCGATTGATTTAGGAGCTTTATAATGAGCCATCTTATCTTTACAAAATTGAATGATCTCTTGCTCCGTCACCTTTTGACCAGGTTTCACTACCACGATCCCTTTGATAACCTCACCCCATTTCTGATCTGGAACACCCACCACGGCACACTCCAAAATCGCAGGATGCATATAGAGTATATTTTCCACCTCTGTCGAATAGACATTCTCTCCACCCGTCAGGATCATATCCTTCTTTCGATCGACGATCGTGACATAACCCTCTTCATCCATCACCGCCATATCACCGGTATAAAGCCAGCCATCCCTAATCGATTTCTCGGTCTCCTCAGGTAACTTCCAATATCCTTTCGTCACAATGTCTCCCTTGACAATGATCTCCCCGACCTCTTTCTCGTCCTTTTTAATGTCCTCTCCCCGATCATTGACCACCCTTAGCTCTACACCGATGAATTCCCTTCCTGTCTTGGACTTGAATCGAAGTTGATCCTCATGGGATAATTTTTTTAAGTGTTCTTTCAAAATGGAGAGCGTCAAATAGGGACTGGTCTCGGTCATGCCATAGGTTTGGATATAGTCACATTTGAAGGTCTCCACGATCTTGCGAACCACTTCTGGAGCAATGGGCGCTCCTCCACTTAAAAGGAGCCTTAAACTGCTGTAATCAAATTTTATTACATCAGGATGATTGACCATGAGGTTGAGCATGGTGGGAATGAGATTAGTGATTGTCACCTTCTCTCTTTCGATCGTCTCTAAGACGGTCTTCGCATTGAATTCTCTTATTAATACATGGGTTCCGCCTACCCAGGTGATCGCCCAAGTGGCCCAGGCATCAGCGAGATGGAAGAGCGGCGCCACATGAATCCATACGTCCCGATCTGTAAGATGAATCTCGGCGATCGTTCCAAGAGCATGGGTCGTGACATTTTTATGAGATAGCATCACCCCTTTGGGACGCCCCGTGGTGCCGCTTGTATAGTAGATTTGAGCGATATCTTCATCTGTGGTATGGGTTTCAAAGATTGCATCGGAATTCGTTATATTTAAGGCTTCTTCATAATTCAAACCGCGAGGTTCATCAATGACCCCCTCCTCTGTCCATAGGGTTTTATTAATCCTTGGAGTCTTCTTTCGGATGGAATCAACCTGTTTCTGAAACATTGGATTTGCAATCAAAACCTTTGACTCCGAATCCTGGAGAATAAACGCTATCTCTTCTGGGGAGAGCCGATAATTGATCGGAACAGAGATGGCCCCGATCTGCGTAATTCCATAATAGGCTTCTAAAAAGTAGTGGCAATTGGGGTGAAGGATTGCGACCTTGTCGTCTTTCTTCACCCCGTAACTTTTCAAACAATGGGAGAGATGGTTGACTCGGTCATAGAATTCCTGATAGGTTAGCCGCTTTCCCCCACACACAATCGCTTCCTTTTGAGGAAAGAACTTGAGTGCCTTCATCAAAGGTTCTGTTAAGATCATTTTTTTCCCCTATCTGCCAAAAGAAAAATAGTCCAAAGGGCAAGCCTTAAACCACTAATAAATATTCAATCTTATTGGCTTTACGCAGGTTAACCTAATAGCCATCCCTTGTCAAAATTTTGTTGATTAACAAAATTATTTAAATGTATTATTTCAAACCCCAACAGTGTTCATATTGATATTTAAAACAGCAACTATTGGAAATAAGTTATATAAATGGCGATTTGGTTTCCGATAAAATTTCTACAAATCGAGGAAAATTTGTTTGACAGAATCACTTGGCGAGTATAGGATTTTAGGAAATTAAGATTTGCAGTTCAATAATTGTTAATTCTATGCTGATCTGTTTGTCAAAATTGACCTTGACATGCAAAGAACACCATTGATCGAGATAAAAGCATGGAGAAAATACTGATAAAGAAACTAAAATCCCTCTCTAATCCCGAAGCGGTTGCAGGGATGGCACGGTTCGGAATCAACCCAAAGAACACGTACGGGGTATCTATTCCTGTTCTGAGAAAGATGGCCAAGCAAATTGGCCAAAATCATCTGCTCGCTCAAAGACTTTGGATCTCAGGTATTCATGAAGCCCGGATTCTTGCTGGCATGATTGATCCCCCAGAAGAGGTAACCGAGAAGCAGATGGAGAGGTGGGTTAGAGATTTCGACTCCTGGGATGTGTGTGATCAGGTTTGCAGTAATCTCTTTGACCGAACGAAGTTTGCTCATAAAAAGGCAATGGATTGGAGTAAAAGAGGAGAAGCGTTTGTCAAAAGGGCAGGGTTCGTCTTGATGGCGGCATTGGCCGTTCATGATAAGGAAGCGGGTGAAAAAGAATTTTTGAAATTTCTTCCTATCATCAAAAGGGAAGCCAGGGATGAGAGGAATTTTGTCAAAAAGGCTGTAAACTGGGCGTTAAGGCAGATTGGTAAAAGAAACCTAAACTTGAATCAGATGGCTATTAAGACGGCAAAAGAGATTCAAGGAATCGATTCAAAGGCTGCGAAGTGGATTGCCTCCGATGCTATTCGGGAACTGACTTCTGAAGCGGTCCGAAAAAGATTGCGGATTAGATAAGAAATCCCTATAAAAAGTCAGCCATGCCATTCATTACCGTTCGTGACCTCCAGATGTATTTTGAGATCCGCGGCAAAGGGCCACGCTTGCTCATTATCAGTGGCACAGGGGGCGACTTGCGGCGCTCACCGAGTATCTTTGAAATGCCCCTTGCCCAGCACTTTGAGATCCTCGCTTATGACCAACGCGGTCTGGGGCAAACCTCGCGGCCGGATATCCCCTATACCATGGTCGATTATGCCGATGATGCCAACGCACTGCTCGAGGCGGTGGTGTGGAATCGTTGCTTGGTCATGGGCATTTCGTTTGGAGGGATGGTGGCACAAGAGTTCGCGCTACGCTTTCCGCACCGAGTGGGACGTCTGGTCCTAGCCTCCACCAGCAGTGGTGGAGCAGGGGGGGCCTCATATCCATTGCATGAGCTCGCTGACTTATCAGTTGAGGAGTATGTGCGTAGAATCCTTTACTTGAGTGACACGCGGCGGGACGCTGTTTGGCAGGCCGCCAACCTTGCACAATTCCAATTGTTGTTGGACCAGACCTTAGCAGGGCTGCGAGTGGGAGCAGACGAACCGGGGCGCCAAATGGGTGCCCGGAGGCAGTTGGAGGCCCGCGCACTTCACGATACGTATGGTCGGCTCTCTAATCTTCGGATGCCGGTCTACATTTGTGGTGGCCGGTACGACGGCATTGCAACGCCTGCCAATCTTAAAGCAATGCGGAAGCAGATCCGATGGGCACGGTTGGAACTGTTTGAAGGGGGGCATTTGTTTTTTATCCAGGACCCTCGGGCGCTTGAGCGTATTGTGGCGTTTCTGCAGGGAGATCTCAACGATTGATCCCTGAATAGGCAGTTCATAGACCAGTTCCTTTATGCCTATATTGTGGCAAGATGACGGTTGTATTCCTACCAGACTCTTACGCTCTTATTTAGTCTTCTGGACTTTGATGAAGATAAGGAGTAGGACAAGGCTGCTGATCTTGATCATGGCCATCATGAAGCAGGACTCCTTCAGGCCCAAAATGGGCAATAAGAGAATCCCTCCCCAAAGGCCTCCTAAAAAGCCTCCCAGAAGATCTGCCCCGTAGAGTAGGCCGGCGGTATGGCCGAGCGTTCTCTCTTTTCCAGGCAACGCGAGATATATTTTGCTCGCAAGAGGGAATTGAAGCCCGATACACGCGCCAGAGAAAAAGGACATGATCAGAAACAACGGATAGACCAGAAGGGAGATAGCTGTTTTTTCAAGGTATTGAGACGGGATGGAAAATACAAATGGAAAAAGGAACGAGAAAAAGATGATACAAATTTCTATTTTCAAAAATAGATGAGAATCCCTTTCTATTTTATCTAAATACCGGGTCATATAGAAGCTGCTCAGCGCAATGCCAAGCATAAAGATGGCGATGAGGAGGCCGATTTGGTGGTAAAGGTAGCCATAAAATGTTTGAAAGGTAAAGATGATAGCTAAATTGAATATCATCCCTGCCAATCCAGTAGTGGAGATGGCATAGGGAATGGACTG
>Ga0256868_10001503_pt1 | contig 12645 bp, 12 predicted proteins | sample RVTome_13_FD_187341 | JGI IMG/M metagenome (GOLD analysis project Ga0256868, IMG submission 187341) | Soil microbial communities from uranium-contaminated site in the Upper Colorado River Basin, Wyoming, United States - RVT92D227 HiSeq ... | reverse complement strand
GCCCTTGTTGAATATTGAGGTTGAAGTTAAAATCGCGGATAAAACCACCGTTGAAGTGTCAGCTGCTGTTAAAGCGAAGGCGCAGACTGGCGTGGAAATGGAAGCTCTCGTCGCGGTTTCTGTCGGCTTGCTTACTGTGTGGGACATGGTGAAGCAGTACGAAAAAGACGCTGATGGGCAGTACCCGACTACAGCAATCCAAAGTATCCATGTTACCAGAAAAATGAAGGGAGGTGTAATGCGTGAGCGAAAGTTCAAAGAGGCATAAGGCTACGGCGCCTAAGCAGTTGAACTTTGGAGTTTTCGTGTGCAGCACATCGCGGTATCAGCAACTGCAGAACGGATCTAAGATGAATGATGTTTCAGGCGATTTGATTGAGGCTTTGGTGAAAATCGCAGGGCATAAGGTTCTGTTCAAGAAGATAATCTCAGACGATAAAGGCCAAATCCAAGATGCTGTGAAAAAGGCTTTGGGTTCCGCGGATTTAGACGCGGCTGTTTTCTGCGGCGGCACAGGCATAGCTCCGTCAGATATTACTATAGAGACCGTGGCGCCTTTTTTAGAGAAGACTTTGCCTGGCTTCGGGGAGGTTTTTAGGCATTTAAGCTATAACAAGGTTGGTTCCGCAGCAATCTTGTCCCGCGCTGTTGCGGGTGTGGCAAAAGGCAAAGCGCTGTTTTGCATCCCTGGTTCCCCTGAGGCTGTGCGTTTTTCTCTAGAAACGCTTATTTTGCCCGAAGCGCCTCACATCGTTAGGCATGCACGGGAATAACGATGGTTTTAAATGACAATTGCGGTCGACCTCTTCTGAACCTGCGAATAGCGGTAACTCCGCGTTGCAACTTGCGCTGCGACTACTGCCACAAAGAAGGCGAAGAAGTTCCTTCATGCTCCAGAGGCACAGCGGGAGAAATGACAGTTGACGAAATAGTGCGCATCGCAAAAATAGCCGTCAGCTTAGGCATTTCAAGGATTAAGCTGACAGGTGGAGAGCCGCTTATGCGGAAGGACATATGCGACATCGTCAAGGGAATCGCCGCCATACCTGACTTGAAAGACCTTTCGATGACCACTAACGGCGCAATGCTTGGCTTTATGGCTAAGAAGCTGCGTGCGTGCGGGTTAAAGCGCTTGAACATCAGCCTGCCAACCTTGAACGCTGAAGCATACTCGAAGCTTACGGATGGGAAACTTGAAAACGTTTTAGACGGCGTTAAAGCTGCTGTTGCCGCGGGTTTCTGTCCAGTTAAACTTAACATGGTTATTTTAAAGGGCGTAAATGTTGACGCAGTTCAGGAGATGATGGATTTTGCACGGCAAACGGGCACGGTACTGCAGCTTATCGAGCTTGACCCGATAAACGTTAACGACGCGTACTATGCAACATACCATAAGTTCTTGAATGAGCAGGAAGAGATGCTGAGGCAAAAGGCTCTGACTGTGGAAACTAGGCACTTCATGCATAACCGCCGCATTTATCGTCTGCCTGACGTGAAGGTGGAGGTGGTGCATCCAACAGAAAACGGCGAGTTCTGCGCGCACTGCACCAGACTGCGAGTAACCAGCGACGGCAAGCTTAAGCCATGCCTCATGAGAAACGACAACCTCATTGACATTTTAACGCCCATGCACCACGGCGCAAGTGACGAAGAACTGAAAGAGCTTTTTATACGCGCAAACAAGAAAAGAGAACCCTACAATAAAGTTCCGAGCAACTAGCACCGGCTTTTTTTTAGTTTAAACAAGGGGGCTATAGTTTTTTTCCACACACTAGTACGGCAAACGTTTACAACTCAACTATTCTTGCTTCACGCTTAACGGTGTCCAGCAACGCAATCGTGGATTTGCCTGTTAAGTACCCGCAGACTTCACCAGGATTAACAACCAACGTTTTCCCTTTCTTTGTAGCGCCTACTGCATGCGAGTGCCCGTGAACAACAGCGTCAAAACCGCCACAATTAACCAACGCTTCTACAAGCGCGATCTCGTCTCCATGCAACAGCGCAATCTTGAAACCATCCGCGTTTACTTCGGCGAACCTACCACGCACTTCGCAGTTTGCGCATTCGCTGAACCGCTTTTTCAGAAACTCATGGTCGCCATCGTTATTCCCGAAAACGCCGATGAGCTTGGAGTTTAACTTTTTGAATTTTGGGATAACAAAAGGCGCCACGTAGTCTCCTGCGTGGAGCACAAGCGCCACTTTCAAGGCATTAAGCGTTTCCACAGCTTTTTCAACCATCGGCAAATTATCATGCGTATCCGCGATTATGCCTATCAACACGGTGCTCACCAGTTTTGAATCTCTCATCAGGATAAAATAAAGGCTTCTATATGCATAGCATAGAAGATTGTTCTAGGAGATATTACCATATTTTGAATATGCAGACGTGTGAAACACGACTTAAAACGCTCTACACGGAACTCAGTTATAGAAAACAGTTCTAAAAGAGGGAAATAGAAGTGAACTCGTATATAACGGACACAGCACCCAAAAGAAGAGACAAACTCAGCATAATAGCCGAAATCTTAGAAATCGCGAAAGACGGAACCTTGAAAACTCAAATCATGTACAAGGCAAACTTAAGCTTCGTGCAGCTCACCGAATACATAGAATACATGCTGAAAACACGCTTGCTAGACAAACTTGACATCAACATGAAAGACGTATATGTGGCAACCGAAAAGGGCATAGACTTCCTTCAGAAACATGCGGAGCTAACAGTGCTGCTAAACGACGAAAACGGAAATGCCAAAAATGGCAGAAATGGCGTCAAAATTCCCCCGCAGAGCCTGCTCAGAAAGGCTTAAAACTTTTTTTGTTATTATAAAAGTGTTTTTTCCTATTATAAATACGCTTTTAATTGGCAAAGTCAGAAGCAAAACGCAGTTAAAAATGCAGTTCAAAACGCTGCTTAGTTTTCTGCTTTTTCAAAGTAGCTTTTAACTTTGCCTCTTAACGAAGGAAAATCGTCCAGCATGGCTTTTAAGACTTGCCAGCGGATTTCTTCAATGCTGCTGTTGCGTTTCATGTTGGGTTTCCTGTATGAACAGAAGACTCTTATGTCAGCATACACAATATAAAGCTTTTTCCCAACACGGAATATCCACCACCCCGCCAAAAAACCACTCAGAAACCACAGCGCAACCGCCCACATAAAAGCAGCGCTTAGTGTGTTATGGACAATAATGGAAAATGACGTTAGAGTGGCAAAAGCGTTTTAAAGCTTGGCGCTGTTTGGATTCTGGGAAAAAAGCGGATGCAGATTAAAGCTGTATTATTCGACATGTTTGACACGCTAATGATGATTGAACATGACCACGCGTTTCACCAGCCGTCGCTGAGAAAAACGCACGCGTTTCTGGTTCAAAACGGCATTAACGCGTCATTTGACACGTTCAAAGCTGCTTACGTTGAGGCTCGAGACGCGCTTTACGCCGCTGCTGACGCGCAAATGGAAGAACCGCACTTCAACCTGCGTATCGCGAACGCATTGCATAGTTTAGGCTACGATTTTGACATTTCAAGTGATATAGTGCGCGGTGCGACTCTTGCGTTCTGCGAGGAGTTTATGCGTTACGTGCGTATGGATGAGAATGCACGAAGTGCCTTGGAGAAGCTGCATGGAAAATACAAGTTAGGGATAGTGTCAAACTATGCTATTCCTGAATGCGTGTTTAAGCTGTTGGAGAGGCATGGTTTAGCTGGATTGTTTGATGTGGTGATCGTGTCGGGTGCAGTTAACAAGCGGAAGCCAAGCCCAGAAATCTTTCAGAAAGCACTGGAAAAACTGGGCGTTGACGCTGAAAGCACAGTGTTTGTGGGCGACACTATAGATGCAGATATTCAAGGTCCCAAAAGCATGGGAATGAAGACCATATACATTGAAAGACGCATGCAAAAAGAAATAGAACAAACTTGCCCAGACCAGACAATAAAAAATCTAAACCAGTTGGCAGCAGCAATAGAACGCTTCTAAAGCCGAAGTTCTGCACTGGTGAATTAGGCTTGAAGGGCGCTATTCCTTGTGGAAGAGTTTGCTCCAGCCGCAATCATGACATTGAGCCGACTTTAACCGGACGTCAATATCTATTTTTCCGCTGCACACAGGGCACTTCAAAGTTAACACGATCTCCTTTCTTAAGACGAAAGACGTTAAGCTAATAACGTGTTATTTCGGAATCAGCAATATTTTGAAGAGGGAATAAAGGCATTAAGGCATTTTTCGTAAGATGCTCAAATTGCTTCGAATTCGTGGAAGTGCTAGGAGATTTCACAAGATTTATAGAGACTAAGAATATCCTAAGTGCTGATCCAGCAGGTTTAAAGAAATTGGCAGAGGCGTTTAGGTTAGAAATTTGATAACAAAGGATATAATTTTATTACCAGAACAAGGGGTCAATTTCTGAAAATTAAATTTTAATCCCTGCGTGCTAGATTAGAAAAAGGTGGAAAGATAGAAAAGAGCGCTACCGGTTAAACCCAGTTTATTTCACTCTTTCCACAACGAAAGCGATTTTGACTACAGCCCTGTATTCAACAATCTTGTTGTTTTCCACCTTTGCGTTGCATCTTTTTACGTAAATAGACTTGATGTTTCTAATTGTCTTTGCAGCTTCTGCCAATGCCTTCTTAGTAGCATCTTCCCAGCTTTTTGGCGAGCTACCTATTAGCTCGATAATTTTCACAACCGCCATATTATTCGTCACTCCAACTTGTAATAGGTTAACCAGCCTAATTATTTTTTGCATTGGATTAAGCTTTGATATCGCGTGTGCTGCAATGGCAAGCCATGAAAGGAACTTTAATAGGAACACAACGCCATTATGGAATTGTTCCGAGTGAACACAAAAGGCTGCGGACGTATTCATGAAATTTGAAACTTACGTGAAAGAAATTATACCGCGCACTTACAACGTGAAAAGCTTCAGATTTCCAAGACCAGCAACATTAAGCTACAAGGCAGGTCAGTTCCTAATCGCCACGATAAAGACTGACGGCGGAAAAGAGTTAAGCAAGCCCTTCAGCATCTCAAGCAGCCCAACCGAAACAGAGCATATTGAATTCACCAAGAAACTGTCGGAAAGCGAGTTCTCAACCGCCCTGAAAACGCTCAAAAAAGGCGACTGGGCAAAAATAGATGCGCCATATGGAACGTTCACCTTCGAAGGCGAACACGAAAAAATAGGGTTGCTTGGCGGCGGAATCGGAATAACCCCGTTCATGAGCATATGTTGCTACTGCACAGACAAGCGCCTAAACACGAAGATTACGCTGCTCTACGGCAACCGCAGCGAAAACGACATCGTCTTCAGAAAAGAGTTTGAAGCAATGCAGAAACAAAACGCGAACCTAGAAGTGGTATTTATACTCAGTGAAGCCACCAGCGGGTGGAAAGGCGCCACTGGATTCATCAACGCAGAACTTGTGAAAAAAGAGATACCAGACTACAAGGAAACCGTATTTTACACTTGTGGCCCTCCAGCGATGGTTGAGGCAATGGAAAAACTCGTCGAATCGTTAGGTTTGCCTAAGACACAGTTGAAACGCGAGTACTTTGCAGGCTACACGTAACCAGCCAGAAAGCGCAGTTCCGCTTATGGGTAGAATCGCCTTGTGGTTCTTGGGAACGGAATCGAATCAATAATGTTCTCCAAATCAAGCATCCACGTTAACAGCCTCTCCAAACCCATGCCGAAACCCGCATGCGGCACAGTGCCGTAGCGCCGAAGATCAAGGTACCATTCGTAGTCTTCTGGTTTCAAACCCTGCTCTTTCATGCGTTGGATAAGTCTGTCCTTGTCGTCTTCCCTTGCGCCACCCGTGGAAATCTCGCCTATTTTAGGCACCAGCATATCAGTGGACATGGCGATTTCAGGGCGATCACGGTAAGTTTTACAGTAAAACGCCTTAATCGCTGTTGGATAATCATAAACAAAGAAGGGCTTGCCAAACTCTTCAGCCAACACTTTCTCATCCTCATAGCCAAGGTCATCGCCCCACTGCAGTTTAGCGCCTTTCGCCTTAAGCCGCTCAACCGCCTCAGTATAAGTTATCCGCGGAAAAGGCACTTGCACTGAAGCTAATTTGGAAATGTCCACGCCCAACTCTTCAAGTTCTTTTTTGCAGTTTGCAACTGTGCGCTGGCAAACGTGAGCCAACAAGCCTTCTTCAAACCGCATTAAATCCTGCATGTCGGCGAAAGGCCATTCGCCTTCAATGTGCCAATACTCTGTCAAATGCCTGATTGTTCGGCTTTTTTCAGCGCGAAAAGACGGCGCGATGCAGTAGACTTTTTCTAAAGAGTAGATTAGTATTTCAAGGTAAAGCTGAGAACTCTGCGTCAAATAGAGGTTCTCGTCGAAATACTTCAAGCCGAAAAGGGTTGAGCCGCCCTCAACAGCAGCGGAAATAAACATTGGTGGAGAAACTTCGGTGAAGCCTTGGCTCTTAAAGAATTCACGAGCAAACTCTAAAACGCTGCCGCGAACTTTCATAACCAAGTTCATTTTGCGGCTCCGCAGCCAAAGATGGCGCACATCACGCAGGAATTCTTCGCTTTTGTCCTTGGCTATGGGGAAAAGCTCCGCCAAGCCAACAACTGAAATCGCGTCAACACTTATTTCGTATCCGCCAGGCGCACGCTTATCAGGTTTAGCTGTTCCTTCAAGCATCAAGGAGGATTCAATCGTTAAGCGTTCAGCTTCGCTCCATGCGGAGCTGGCTTTTTTTACGGTGCATTGGATGAACCCAGTTGAGTCTCGCACCAGCAAGAAGATTAGCTCTTTGCTTTCTCTTTTACGGTAAACCCAGCCTTTTACGGCGACCTTCTTGTTTTCGCAACACCCATCTAAGATTTCGCGAACTTGCACCAAGACCATGCGCCTCGTCAACGTTTTCTCTAAATATTGCTTTCAAAGCTAAATGCCTATCTATTCCAAATGTCAATCCTCATTAAACACGCACTACAATTTGGGAGAATTCGCCTCTTAAGGTCTGTGGAGAAAATGCTTTAATTTTGCCGTGAAAAACACTACACTATGAGTACGGAAAAATCAGCAAAAACCAGTTAACAAGTAAATATTATCAATTGTTTAGCATAGTGAAAGTTAATTATTTATACAAGGGTACACGTAAAAATACACATATGCCTCAGAAAGTTTTATCTGTCAGCAACAAATTACCCGACTGGAATAAACATGAACAACACGGTGGAAATTGACGAAATCGACGTTAAAATTCTTCGTGAATTAATTAAAGATGCACGAGCAAAACTTAAAGATATAGCAAAAAAATGCGACGTATCATCCACGACTATAATGAACCGAATCAAGCGCTTAAAAACTACAGGAGTAATAACGGGAGCAGTGCAATACATCGATATGAGCAGGTTAGGTTATATGCAACCGGCAACTATCGGGATTAGTTTAAATTATAGCCAAGAATCGCAAGTTGTTAAATTGATTAGGGAACGCGCGAAGGTAATTATGTTTGATCAGAGTGTTGGAAAAAATGATCTGAGCATTTTTTGCGTCGCAAAAAACATTAAGGAATTAGATGATTTAAAACAACTCATAAAAAAACAGCCGCAGATACGAAGAGTAACTATCAACCTCTGGAGCACACCCTACCCCAATTTTGCAAAGCTCGATATACAACCAACAAGAGCCTGAACATATGGACGAACTTGACTTGAAGATAATAAATGCACTAGCAAAAGATGTCCAAAGGTCTTTTTTAAGCATTGCAAAGGAAATTGGAGTATCATCGAAAACTGTGCAGATAAGGTACAAGAAACTGGAGGAAGAAGGAATAATCTTGCTGTCCTGCATAATAGTTGACCTCTCAAAGCTCGGATATCAAGGCAAAGCTTACTTAATGATAACTAATGCAGCTAACCGTAATAAAACAGAGACTATGGATGCTCTCAAACAAATGGAAAACGTGTTCACAATCGTCGAAATTATTGCAGGAGATATTGATGTGCTTGCCCTTGCGGCAGTCAAAGATTTCACTAGTATAGTTAATTTAGTGAATGAAGTGAGAAAGCTGCCGAGTGTGGATAACGTAGAAGTTACATTCACTAATGATACCACGTTCCCGGTTGGTAAAGAGTTTAATGCCGTGTTTCGGACATAAGAAAAAGCGAATGTTTAGCGGGCGTCTGGAAAAGAGACAAATATTTTAACTGGGCACATTGTTATCGTAGGGGTTTGCTGAGGCTCTGAGAACCAAACAAAAGGAGAACGAAAAATGCAACCTTTCAGTAACAAAGCTGCAGTCATTTTAATTTTCAGAGCCTTCTCAGCCCCCTTTCCAACATGCTGGATAGGTAATTGACTAAAAAAGGGGAAATTGAGTTTTGATGATGCCTTGTCATTTTAAGATCGCTTCCTGAGTATCAGTACAGTAGCTAGAGCGACGGCAATTATTATTGCAATGCCCATGCCCAAGATGGTCCATGTGTAGTCAATCGGTGCTTCAGGCGGTGGTGCCGTTGGTGCTGCTGTTGGCGCTGGTCCCACGAATATGGCGGTTGATGCGCCTGAGCTGCCGTAGGAGTCGTCGCCTACGAAGGAGGCTACAATCGTGTAGTTGCCTTCAATTGGCGGAGTCCACGCGCAGCTGAACGTGCCATAGTACGCGTTGGATGTAACCGTGCCAATATTCTCCCAGTTGCCGTTTGAATCCAAAGCAGTTAGCGTCACTGGAACACCAGTCATCGTGACATTGTTCCAAATTCCGCCAATCGGCAGTTGCATGTGCAAGTATTCCATCTGCGTGGTCATTGATTCTTTGGATACGCATGGAGTTCCCGGCTGAGCAGGAGACTGGTCAAGCACTGTGCCTTTTATCACAATGCTTTGTGTTAACGGTATAGCAGTCAATGGCGCCTCAACTGTCGTTGCGCTTTTGCCTTTGCCGTAGACGTACATGTAGCCGTCGTCTGGGTTACTGGTTACGAGATATCCGTCAGCGACAGCTGCTGGGGTCTGAGATCCCGTCATCGTCCATATGCCTTCGCCGCTAGTTGCATTGATGCAGTGAAGTTTCCATCCTCGCGTGCGGGGGTAGGTAGGCGTGTGCTCGGTATTGTACGTGTACAGTTTTCCGTCAGCGATAAATCCTCCTGCGTTGAATGAATTGACTGGTGCACCATTTTCATCAGTGTAAGGAGTTTCATAGGGAACAGTGTAATCCGTGTATCTCCAAACTATTTTACCGTTGGTCCAGTTGAATGCGTAGACGCCGTCGTAGCTTTGCCTGTAGAGGAGACCGTAAGCCGATTGGTAGGCGTAGGCTCCGAAGCTATCTGATCCCCAAGGATACTCCATAACTTCACTCTTCCACACTACATTTCCTGTGCGTACATCGAAAGCCTCATAGAAGCCTTTCTCCATCAAAACAGCGACTTTTCCGTGATCAGCGACGAAGCAGCTTGTACTGTATCTGGTATCTGAATATGTTTTGTTCCATAGCAGTGTCCCTGTGTCCATGCTGATAGCCTGCATATATGTTCCATAGTATACACCTATTCCCGTAGGAGCAAGACCGACCATCCATAAAGCAATGTCATTTTCGAAATCGAAAGAATATCCAGCATAGCCTAGAATGCCACCAGGATAAGTTGGTAGTGTAAACGGTACTGTGATGTTTTTTATTACCCTTGAAGCGAAATCAGTGCTAGTTCCTGCTGTGGTCCATTTAATCAAGAAAGTCTTCGCGGTCGCACCTGAGCCAACGGTCTGCATACTCAAGACGTAGGGGTCATCGTAAAAGCCGCCATATGAAGAACCGCCTTGGACGCCGCCAATTAATTGCGGGGTCATGCCTGTTACGTTAAGTGTTACAGCTCCAGTCCATGGGTTGATTTTGATAAGTCTGTTGCCTGACAACGACAGAAGATCCACTGAATAGGTGTTAGACTCTGTAGCTCCCGCCACAGCAACGGCTGTCGCTCGAGTGTATGATATTACTTGTGGTGTGACACCGCCTTGCGCTGTGGGTATTGCGTAGTACTGTGCGCCTGTGCGTAAGTCATAGCTTACTGCACAGCTGGTTGGAACACCGTTTACTGGTACGGTCATTGTTTGGTAGCATCGTCCATTGTAGATCACGGAAGGAACGCCAGGGTTTCCACTGATGCTGTATGCTCCTGCTGTACCTCCAATTATTCCAGCGTTGGCTCCTTGCCGCTTCCACAATATGTGTCCTGTGTTTGGCGCTTGAACGTAAGGAACGAAATTGTAGCCAGCTATGTACGGGTTCGTGTCAGCAGGCCAGTTGGGATCTTCCTCGGAACCCACGATGCCGAAAGCAGGGAAGTTCCCGAGTATCGGCCACCACTCTCTGTTCTCAAGATGCGCTGGTCGTGTCCAGTAGTCGTTTGGCAGCGGTGACGGAGGCCAGGAATACACCTGGTCATTCTGTACGACAAGTTCTTGTTCTGCAGTAGAGGCAGGTTTGTAGTAGGCTGAATCAAGGAAATAACCTAAACCGCTCGTGTTCGACACGATGTACCCCTCGTACCATTGTCCTGCGGGGTAATATTCTCCAGGGAACTCAAATTTGAGTTTCCATGTGCCAACTTGGTCAACAACGTATTCAAACCATGCAGTGGCGTCAGCAGCATAGGAATTCATCGGGCCAACGATAACCTTGTCGTTGTTTGGCTTTGTTATTGTAACTGTGTATCCCTGATGATATCGCATCGGACTAGTAGGTGAAGTAGTCCACATGTTGACCAGCAAGGTCTGGCCAACTCCAATTGGGTTTGGTCTAAAGCTAAGCCAAGCACTGGTGTCAATTGTTATACTGGGAGTAACGCCGGATGGTAGTGATCCGCTAATTCCTGAACCTGTTCCTGTAGGCATTCCACCATGTGCCCCGTCTTCTTGAGCTTGAACTGCCATATTAGCCATCAGCGTAACAGAAGCCATCAAAAGAATTGTAAGGGTTATAGAGATCATTTTTGTTTTGTTTCTTGTTGAAATTTGCACTGTTATTATTCTCCTTTGTTTTTCTGTTTCGCAGCATATCATGGACATGCATATTTAAGTTTTTTCTATGTACAGTAAAAAAGTAAAAATAATCAACTTATAATCCAGAAAACATTACTCTTTATCACTATATTCCAGATACTAGAAAATATTAAATACACGTACATGCAATACCCATTGTCAGAGAAATTAAGGAAATGAAAAAAATGCAACACAAAACGAAAATGTATACAACAGCAGCAATGACTTTCCTAACACTCTCAATAATCCTAGCGACCATATCAACGGCATACGCAGCTGGAGCCATAACGCTGACGCCAGCAGCTCAAGCACCAACCGGTTCCGTCACTGTTGATGGCACGGGTTTTGGGGCAACAAAAAAGGTAGGCATAGGGCTCGGTGCAGAGGTAACTGTTTCCGCGGAAGTCCATCCAATTACCGATCTCGTTACGACGCCGGACGGTGATGGTGCTTACGGACCGTTTGGAGGCACGACAAATCATTATCCGATCAAACCGGGTTCCGTTTACATTTACTATGATGTCGATGGTGTAACATCCGACTATACAGATAATGGCGATGGAACGCTAACAAGCTCAAGCACCTACGCTATCAATCCCTATGTAAACTACGTAAATGGCTCATTTGGTCGTAAATCCACATCGGATTGGTCAACCTTTACGGCGCCAGTGGCTTACATTAATTATACTTACTACACGTATAACGTGACCCCCGCTGCAGGCGCAACCACAGGTGGCTCAGGCGCTTTCACAGCCTCAATCACCGTGCCCAGCGTGGCTGACGGAAGCTACACAGTCACAGCAGTAGACACGCAAGGTAACAAGGGGACTTCAACCCTCACCGTGGACCACACTATTCCAGAAGGCTTAACCCTCGGAGTCATGCTGGCTTTGTCAACTATCGCAGTGATAGTCAGCATCCGCTATTTCCGCAAACAACCAAAAATCAAAAGCTGCAACCCAGTGAAGCTGTAGGAAACCGCTTTCACTCTCCCATTTTTTCTGGCATTCTCTTTGACGTGTAAGAGGTAAAGTTTTTTTGTCCAACTAACACTTGGCGACGATGGTTGCGCCCTAGAAAACAGCTTAAAGCAACTGCATGCACGGTTCACAGCTGCCAAGAAAATGTTCCATGCGCTAACCCGATAATCTTAAATCGCCCTTGCCTCGTGCATATAGTCTGATTGGTGATGCCAGAGCCTTCCGAAGGCGCCTACAAGCTTAGAACGCTTAAACTTTCAGCCCTCGCCATCGGACTTGTCGTAATCGTAGAAGTTACAATAGGGTCAATTGTTAACAGTTTAGCGATTCTAAGCGACGGCTTACACGCGATGCTTGACGCCTTGACAAGCATTATGCTTTTTGCAGCTACTAGAGCCGCGCTTAAGCCTCCTGACGAGGAACACACGTATGGACATGAAAAGTTCGAATCCATAGGCGGATTAATAGGCGGCATAGTTCTCATTGGCATAGCGCTCTTAGTAATTTATGAAGCCTTTATGAAGTTGATGCAGGGCGCAGGCGTTAACGCCGGGTTGGAGCTTGCAGGATTCGTGGCAATCGGCTACACCTTCAGCACTGACATTGTTAGAGTGGTGATATTCAGGAAAGCCACGAATAGCG
>Ga0256868_10001502_pt1 | contig 12650 bp, 8 predicted proteins | sample RVTome_13_FD_187341 | JGI IMG/M metagenome (GOLD analysis project Ga0256868, IMG submission 187341) | Soil microbial communities from uranium-contaminated site in the Upper Colorado River Basin, Wyoming, United States - RVT92D227 HiSeq ... | reverse complement strand
GGGTTTTTTCCCCTCGGACATAGACCGCGCCGCCGTCGAGGCGGTCCTCCCCGATCAAGCAGCGGGCAAGCTCAGTCCGTCCCGCCCCGACCAGGCCGTAGAAGCCGAGGATCTCGCCCCGGCAGAGCGTAAAGCTCACATCCTTGGTTTTGTTCTTGCGGACCACGTGTTCGGCCCGCAGCATCTCACGGCCGCGGTCGACCTCGAGCCGGCCGAGGTGAGCCTGGGTGATGTCCCGGCCGATCATCATCTTGACGAGCTCCGGCTGGGTCAGGTCGGCGATTCGCCGGGTCCCGACGTGGCGGCCGTCGCGGAGGACGCTGACCTTATCGCACAGAGCGAAAACCTCCTCGAACTTGTGCGAGACGAAGATGATCGTGACACCTTTGTCGCGCAGGCCCCGGAGGATGCCGAAGAGGTTCCGGGCCTCATGCTCGGTGAGGGAGCTGGTCGGCTCGTCCAGGAGGAGGACGCGGGCATCGGCGGCCAGGGCCTTGGCGATCTGGGCGAGCTGCTTGTGGGCGGCGCTCAGGTTCCGGACGACCATGTTCGGGGAAACGGCCAGGCCGACCATGTCGAGATAGGTCCGGGCAACGCGGTGGACCGCCTTCCAATTGATGATCCCGGTCTTCCCATACGTGATAAGCTTGTCGAGCATGATGTTTTCGGCGACCGTGCCGGCGGGAACGACCTGGATCTCCTGGCTGACGACGTCGATGCCCCGGGCCAGGCTGTCGCGGTAATCGCGGAAGCGGAGGCGCTCCCCCTCGTAAAGGACTTCGCCCGCGTCCGGTTGGATGATCCCGGTGATGATCCTGATCAGGGTGCTTTTCCCGGCGCCGTTCTCGCCGACGATGGCGTGGATCTCCCCGGGCTCAAAACTCAGGCTGACATCCTGGAGCGCCGTGACGCCGGGGAAGCGCTTGCCGATTCCTTTGAGTTCCAGCATGAGGGAACGGGCTTTTATTGCGGGGACCGGAAGTACTTGGTTTCGAGCTCGGCGGCGATGCCGTCGGTGATCTTCCGGACTTCGGCGGCGTAGGTGTCGACGTTCTCCCGGGTCACGATCACGATGCCTGCGTTGATGAACTGGTACTCGGCCTTCGGCGTTCGGCCGTCGAGCATCAGTTTCAGGAGCATGCAGGAGATGTAGCCGTGTCCGGGGGGATTCTGGGCGATCGTGGCATCGATGGCGCCATCGCGGATGGCCTGGAGCACGGTCGCGCCGGTGTCGATCCCGATGAAACGGATCCGTTTGTGCTTGGGGTCCCTGTGCCATTCGGTCAGGACGGAGGCGGCGGCGATGGTCGGGTTGTAGCCGGTGGTGATGATGCCGTCGATCTCGTCCATCCGGGCCGCCAGGGCGCTCTGGATCTTGGTGACGGCTTCGCTGACCTGGCTCATGTCCGAGATCGTCTGGATGATCTCCACGCCGGCGTGCCGGGCGACGACCTCCTTGATGCCGTCGTCGCGCTTTTTCGTGTTGATGTCCGTGACCATCTCCAGGACGTTGAGGATCCGCCCCTTGCCGCCCATGAGCTCGATGAGCTTTTCGGCCGCCGTCATGGCCGCTCCCTTGATGTCGGTGGCCACGGTGAACGGGACGGGCGTGGGCAGGTCGGGCTCCGCCCCGTAAGCGACGACGAGCCGGCCCCGGCTCTTCAGCTGGGCGAACAGGGCGTTGCCGCCGGCGGGGTCACCGGGGTAGATGCTGAACGCCTTGTAGCCCTTGGTGGATAGGGCCTCAACGTTGACGTTCTCGTTGTCCTGGGTCCACTGCTGGCCGACGATCTTGGCGGCTTTGACGCCGGTCTCCTGTTCACAGCGTTCGACGCCGCTGCGGACCTCGGTGATATAGGGATGCGGCATCATGCCGTACCAGGCGATGAGCTCGACGCTTTCGGCTTTGCGCGTTAGCTTGACCAGGATGACTAGGACCGCCAGCAAAATCACGATTCCGACGATGACGATCTTTTTCATTCTCTGATCCTTCCTGCTCCGCACGCCTCTGGCGGCGGCACCGGTCCACGTCCGGGGATGCCGGGGAAGCCGCCGAATTTGTCATTATAACATGATAACATGCCGCCATGGGACATAATTCCCGGGACCGGCCCGGGCGAAAACGGCCCGGACCGGCTGCCTGGATTTCCTTTCGGCCCAAACGAAAATGTCGGTCCTGGTGAGTGTCAGGGCAAGAAACCCCACCACGGCGGGCAAAGTATAACAGTCTCCCACCCGAAGTTGCCGTCGATCTGGAAGGGAGGAAAGGAGAAGGACTTTACTCGACGATCTTCTTGCCCGCCTTTCTGTCCGCGTATTGCTCTTCGATCCAAGCGTAGGTCTTCCTCAGACCGTCCCGAAGCGATGTGGAGGGCTCCCAGCCGAGGATCCGCTTGATCATGGTATTGTCGCTGTTGCGGCCGCCGACCCCCTTGGGGGCGGAGAGGTCGTAGCGGCGCTCGAGCTTGACCCCGGCGATCCCCTCGATGATGGTCACGAGGTCGTCGACCGAGACGAGCTCGCTCGAGCCGAGGTTGATTGGTGTGGCGATGAGGTCCTCGCAGCGCGTGATCCTGTCGATGCCCTTGACGCAGTCATCAATGAACATGAAACTCCGGGTCCGGGTGCCGTCGCCCCAGATCTCGATCCAGTTCCGCCCCTTGTCCTTGGCCTCGATGACCTTGCGGCAAAGGGCCGCGGGCGCTTTTTCCCGGCCGCCGTCCCAGGTTCCATGAGGTCCGTAGACATTGTGAAACCTGGCGATGAACGTCTTCAGGCCCCGCTCCGCCCAGTACTCCTGACAGAACATCTCGGACATGAGCTTTTCCCAGCCGTAGCCCCTCTCGGCCATGGCGGGATAGGCATCGGACTCCTTGAGGGCCCGCACGTCAGGGCTCTTCTGGAGGTCGGTGTTGTAGGCACAGGCCGAGGACGAGAAGAAATACATCTCGGCGCCCGCCCGGTAAGCCGCCTCGATCATGTGCGTATTGATGAGGATGCTGCGGAGGCATTCGATCCGGAACCTCTCGATGAATCCCATCCCGCCCATGTCGGCGGCGAGATTGTAGACCTCGACGGCCCCCTCCGCGGCCCGTTCGCAGTTCTTCCGCTCGCTCAACTCAAGGCACAGGCACTCGACCCCGGGCACACGCTGGTACCACTCGGGCAGGGGCTTCTTGTCCACGGCCCGGATCCGGGTGAACCCCCGCTCGTGTAAAGACCGGATCAACGACCCGCCGATAAAACCTCCGGCGCCCGTGACGACGATCAGATCATCTTTGGCCGCCGTGCGGCCAGCTTTTTCCATTTTAGACATACGTTGCTCCCCTTTCCTTATCTCCGAGCTTTCCACACCGGACGGCCGCCCTTTCGCGGTCGCCTAGGAGATCTCGACGTAATACTTGTTGATGTATTTTTCCTGGACCTTGAACGACCAATGGATGTCGCGGATGTAGCCGACGGCGTCCTGGCGCTTCTTTGTCCGGATGAGGTTCGTGAGCTGCTGGTGTTCGCCGATCGAGGCTTCTTCCCATTCCTTGATGAATCCCGTTTTTCGGGGGAAGTCGTACAGCCTCTTTTTCATTTGGTTGACGATCTTGGCCAGGCTCGCGTTGCCGGACAGGTTCAGGTAGGTCTCGTGGTATTTCAGGTTCTTTTCATAATAGAGGTCGAAATCACCGTCGTCGATGGCCTTTTTCATTCCCTCGTTCATCTTCTCCATGAACCTGAGGTCCGACTCATGGAAGTGCTCGAAAGCGGAGAGAAGGGCCTGGCTCTCCAGCGCCCCGATGATCTCGTAGTAGTTCCTGATGTCCTGAAGGGTCAGGACGTTGACGACGACCTTCCGGCGGGGAAGGATGGTGACGAAATCCTCCATCTCCAGCTGGAGGAGGGCGTCCCGGAGGGGGGTCTTGCTCACGCCTAGCTTTTTCGAGGTCTCCTCCATGTCGATCACCGACCCCGGCTTGAGGTCTCCCCTTCGCATCTGCTCGCGCAAATACTCGTAGACCTGTTCCTTTAGGGATTTGATGTTCAAAAGAGTCTTGGTATCCATCCGTCGGCGTCCTCCTTTCTCCCGGAGATAGGCCTGTCATGCTGAGAATATAAAATATCAGATTTCAAGTCAACAAAAAAACGATCGGCTGGAATATCCTTCCTCCTTCTCCCGGCTCTGGGCGGCCGGGACCACGGTCCCTATTCAAAGACCGTCGGAGCTGATCAGAAGTATTTGACATCATATATCAGCAGTGATAATTAAATCGAGGATCTTTCGAAAAGCAAGCCGCAAGGATGGTCAAGATGAAACAAAAACGCTCAGTCTTTATTTTCGGACTTTTGTTCTTAGCTGTTTTAGCGGTCCGGCCCGGGCATTCGGATGACACCCTGTTCGCCTCGGCCAAGGTCGGCCCCAAGGTAGAGATCCAGGCTTTCCCCTTCAGCCTGAAGAACGTGCGCCTGCTCGACGGCCCCTTCAAGCAGGCCATGGAACACGACCTCAAGTACATGCTCAGCCTCGAGCCGGACCGCCTCCTCCAGATGTTCCGCCAGACGGCAGGACTTCCGACCTCGGCCAAGCCTTACGGGGGCTGGGAAGATCCCTTGGGTCGGGCGCCCTCGGGCGAGCTGCGCGGCCACTCCATCGGCCACTACCTCTCGGCCTGCGCCTTCATGTACGCAACCACCGGCGACGCGAAGATCAGGGCCAACGCCGATTACGTCGTGGCGGAACTCGCCAAGTGCCAGACTGCCCTCGGCCCGAGCGGCTTTCTCAGCGCCTACCCCGAAGAGTTTTTCGATCGCGTCTTCTCCGTCCGCCGCGTCTGGGCGCCCTTTTACACGCTCCACAAGATCATGGCCGGGCTCGTCGACTGGCATGAATACGGCGCGAGCACCCAGGCCCTGGATATTGCTGAGAACATTGCCCGCTGGGTCAAGTCGAGGGCGGACAAATCCGACGAAAACCACATGGAGATCGTCCTCAACCACACGGAACAGGGCGGGATGAACGAGGTCCTGACAAACCTCTATTCCATCACCGGGAAGCCGGAGTACCTCGCCCTTGCTCGGCGCTTCGACGAGAGCCACTACACGGTCCCCCTCTCCGAGCACCGCGACCAGCTCAAGGGCGAGCACGTCAACTCCTTTATCCCCAACGTCATCGGCGCGGCCCGGGAGTATGAGATGACCGGTGACCCCGGCCTTTGCGCGATCGCCGAATATTTTTGGAAGCAGGTCACCGGCACCCGTTCCTACGTCACGGGCGGCACGAGCAACGGTGAGAGTTGGCAGGCTGACCCGTACATCATCTCGACAGAGCTGGGAAAGGACAGCCACGAGTCATGCTGCACGTACAACATGCTCAAACTGACTCGCCACCTCTTCAGCTGGGAGCCGAAGGCGGAGTACGCGGACTACTATGAACGAGCCCTCTTCAACGGCATCCTGCCGACCCAGGAGCCGGCGACGGCCATGATGATGTATTACGTTCCCATGATGCCGGGTATGTTCAAGACCTTCATGACTCCGTTCGACTCCTTCTGGTGCTGCACGGGGACGGGCATGGAGAACCACGCCAAGTACGGCGACAGCATTTACTTCCATGACCGGGACAGCGTTTTCGTCAATCTCTTTATCGCCTCCGAGCTCAAATGGCCTGAGAGAGGCTTCGGCCTCCGCCAGGAAACAAAATTCCCCGAGGAAGGACTTACGACACTCATCGTGACGGCCGCGAAACCGGGGGAGATAGCCCTGCGCATCCGGATCCCCTGGTGGGTCGGGAAGGGTGGGTCGGTAATGATCAACGGCCGGAAGATCGATGCTTTCGCCGCCCCGTCGAGCTACTTTATTCTGAAACGCAGCTGGAGGAAGGGTGACAGGATCGAGGTCGTCCTACCGATGGGTCTCCGTCTCGAACGGACTCCGGACAACGTCAACATCGCCGCCGTCCTCTACGGCCCCATCGTCCTGGCCGGCGAGCTTGGACCGGTGGGTCTGCCCGAGGATAAGATTTTCGGCCCCTATGGACCGGAGGGCGATTCCATCGCCGTTCCCAAGCTGGCGGTCAAGGACGCGGATCCCTCCACCTGGATCAAGCCCGTCGCGGGCAAGCCCCTGACCTTCCGGACGGAGGGCGTCGGAGTGCCGGAGGACGTCACCCTCGTGCCTTTCTACAAGCTGTTCGGTCAGCGATACACGGTCTATTGGGACCTCAAGCCGGAGCCCAAGAAAAAGGAGTCGTAATCCCCGTCTCGCTCATCCGGTGGGAGATGACCGGTATGGACCACCGGATCAAGAAGCTCTGGTGAGCGGGACGGTCCCTGCGGGACATGCATCAGAGATGAAGCGCTTGACGGACGGACGGGAAGAGATCGATCTGGGTGTGAGGCAGGAACAAGGCTCCCGTGTATTCGTTCATGTAGCCCGGATCGGTGTTCAATTCCAGGTAAGTCATTTTCCTGGCGATGTCGACGACGAGCCGTCTGTTCTCATCGGAAAGACAGATGAGATAGGCGCCGAGAAGCGACGTGTTTCCAAGGTATGAGAACTTGTTTCTCTCGAGGTCCGGAAGGAGGCCGATAAGGATGGCATTTTCGATGTCAAGGCTCTGGCCGAATCCACCGGCGATGTAGAACGCGTCAATCTCGTCAAAGGCCAGTCCCGCCTTTTTGAGCAGGAGGAGACAGGCGGAGAATATGGCGGCCTTGGTCCGGATGAGGTTGGCGATGTCCCGCTCGGTGATGACGAGGTCCTTGCCCCAGAACGTGTTCTTTCCCTCTTCGACCAGGAAGGCCGGGCCCTCGGCATCGTGAAGAAGGCGTTCTCCCGTTTTCGGCGGGTTGAATTTTCCCTGGCGGTCCACAAATCCGTGGCTGAACAGTTCGGCCAGCAGGTCGACCAGCCCGGAACCGCACAGACCTTTGGGCCTTGTGTTCCCGATGACCTGATAGACGGCCCGTCCGGACGCGTCGAGTTTGATCTTTTCGATGGCCCCCTCGGCGGCGGGCATCCCGCACCGGATCCCGCTTCCCTCAAAGGCAGGGCCGGCCGAACAGGCGCAGGTCATGAGCCATTCCCGGTTGCCGACGACCAGCTCTCCGTTCGTCCCGGCGTCGATGAAAAGCGAGATCTTCTCAGGATCCCGATAGAGGGGGGTGAAAAGGAGCCCGGCCGTGATGTCGCCTCCCACATAACTCCCGACCGCGGGGGCCAGGTGGACCCTGGCCGCAGGATTCGTTTTCAGCCCCAAATCACGGGCCAAAAAAAAGGGAAGCTCATTGAAAGTGGGGACATAGGGTTCTTCCCGGATGAAGCGGGGATCGAGGTCCAGAAAAAGATGGACCATGGTCGTGTTCCCGGAAAAAGAGGCGTAGTAAATGTCCCGGGTGGAGACCTGGGCGGTCTGCGCCGCTTCATCGATGAGATGATTGACGGCCCCGATGATGAGGTCGTGAAGTTCCTTCAAGGGACCGGGCTTCCGGGCATATTGGATTCGCGAAATGACGTCCTCCCCGCGGACCAGTTGAGGGTTCAAGGTCGAGGATGTCCCCAGGATCTCACCGTTTTCAAGGTCGATAACATGGAGGACGACGGTGGTCGTCCCGAGGTCACAGGCGAGGCCGCAGATCCTTTTCCCCGGAGCGCCCGGCTCCACGTCGAGGACCGTCCAGGTGTCACCGGACCGGAAAAGGACGGCGGTCATCCTTCCGTCCTTTTCGCGGACGGCATGGGCCAGTTTTTGCAACGCCGAATATTCGCAGTTCAATTCCCGGGCCGGTCTCTTTTTGCCGAGCTCCCGCTCAAAACGCCGAAGGTCGCTTTCATTATTCTCCAGCGAGGGAGGGGGGATATCCACCTCCACTTTTTCTATGGGAGGATCGATCTTGGATGTTCCGGAAATGTCGTTTTTATGCTCTTCCAAGAAGCGGGAGGAGACGATCGTCCCAATGGAAACCTCCTGGAATTGGGGGAGGCCGACGGTCAAATCGTCCTGGACCCCGGTCAGACAGGATAGGACATATCCCTCTTTAATGAGCCGCGCCGGCAGGGAGGCCGAAGACCTGGTTTCATATCGTCCCTTCGTAATCTGAACGAGGCATTTCCCGCAGGTCCCTTTGCCTCCACAGGAGGTCTTCAGCGGGAGGCCGGCCGTCTTTGCGGCATCCAGGATGGTTGACCGCGGGGGCACGGAAACCACGGCATCAAAAGGGAGAAACCGGACTTTGAAGCCCTCTTTTTTTGTCCGCATCTTTGGCCGGGACATTTTCCTTTCTAGGTCAAGCTCACGTTCTTGACAAAGCTCTGGATATCCGAAGCTTCCTGGGGCCCGACGATGACCTCCCACCCCGCCAGATGCTCCTCCAGGTCTCCGCTGATCTGGGCCACGAAGCCGGGGATGACGATCTTGCGGGTTTTGACGTCCTCTTCGAGCTTGATGTCCTTGATGAACTTGGCGATCTTCTCTCCGCCGAACTTCCCCGCCGCCCAGGAGGTGAGGACGGACTGGCCTTCGGTATCGACGACCAGGAGGTGGGCGGAAATCCCCGAGTTCTCGATCTCCCCGGAAACGATGAAATAGGTCAGGGAGAAATTTGTGGTCACGAATAGGGGCGAATCCGGGGTCGGCTCTCCGACGGGATAGACCTTGGCATCCACCTGGATAGGCTTTTGAGTGTCGGTATAGATATTCTGTCGAAGAGTCAGGAGCGCGTACAGAAGGGCCCGATCATAATCCGGCAGAACGATGATCGAGGCGTACTTGCATAAGAGGAGGGAGGCATCGGCGAGCAGATCATAAGACCCGGGGCCGTCGAGGAACGCCAAGAGGGGGTATCCGAAGGGCTTGAAATTCTTCTTGAGGGCGCTGCGCCGGAGGATGGTGTTCTGCTGCCATTGTGTTCCAAGGTCATCGGATTCGAGATTCAGGATAAGATCGTTGAGGCCTGAGGCCCTCGCCTTTTCCGCTTGTTTTTCCAGATCTTGAAAGGTTCGAGCCGTCACGATCAGGCTCGCATGGCAGGCTTTGGCCAAGGCGATATCGGGGTCGGATATTTCTTTCCGAAGGAAGATGGCCGGCCGATCGTCCTTCAGGATTTCAAGAGCCTCATGAAGAACCCCCTCCTCCGGGCAATTCAGAATGATCCCCTTCCCCGAGCGCTCCTTCACGAGCCGGAGGGCCCGGAGAAGATCCTCCGGATTCCCGGAATCGTGGGTCACGAAGAAAAGATCGGGCCTGAGCTTTTCGCCCACCCGATCCACCTGGACGTTTTCCAGGTCCTGGATCTTTGCTGCGAGCACCTCTTCTCCCGCCGAAGTCCGGAGCTCAATGGCGATCCCCGCGGGATGAAAAAAGGTTTTTTCATGGCGGAACATGACCGTCTCGTTCCCAACGGCAAGGGGGTGGATGTTTCCTATCTGAACCAGCCGGATGGGCGGTTCGCTCGCCGCTCCCAGGACTTCCTTGGCCTGTTCGGAGGCATGGGGGCATTCCCTGAGTTCGGCTTTTTTCTGGGCCAGTTTCATGGCAAAGGCCATGCACGTGGGGACACTGCAGTCACCGCAATTCGTCTTGGGGAGAAGCTTGAAGATCTCCAATCCGGAAAGGGCCATGGTCATTCTCCTCCGCCCGTGGCGCGCATCTGGCGGATCTTCTTTTTGACCACGGCCACGGCCTTGGGATGATGCATGATCAGGAGCTCCGCTCCGGCGGCCAGAAGGCTCATGGCCGTGGCGATCTCCCAATAAGCGCCCCGCGCTTCTTCGCTCCCCCACTGCGGGTAATCCTTTTCCGGCACCCGTGCCTCCTTCACTCTGGAGCATTCGTATCCGGGGTTCACCAGCATGGGAAAGGACAGCATCGGGTCCCCCGACAAGCCGTCGATCCGGATCCTTTCCATGATCGAGTAGGTGTATTCCAGGCCATAGCCCAAGGCCCCCGTCAAGGGGTCCATAATGATCTTCTCCTGGGGAAAATTCATGTCCTTGAGGAGGATGTTGAGCTGTTTGGCCAAATTCACGTCGATGGGACTCTGGGCCGCCAGGGTATGCTTATAGGCGATCGAGGCCGCGGCGATGGTCTTGTAATTGTCTTTTTCCACATAGTTGATGAGGCAATTCTCACCGGCCGCCGCCTCGCAGACCTTTTTCATGACCTCGTTCGTCTTGGCGAAATGGCTGTGCCCGGTCACGATGACGGGGACCGTCACCGACCGGAGGACTTGCTTGACGAGCTCCACGGCCTCCTCAGCGCTCTTGTTCCCTTTTTCGGGATGCGTCCCCTCCAGGCGGACGCTGATGAGTTCGGCCCCGTATTCGCCGACGCATTTCCGGGCCATTTCCCAGGGTCTATCGATGACATCCTGGAATTCGTCCAGAAGCGAGCGCGGGTACTTGGCCGGAACTTTGTCAAAGACTTCCATGGCGACGGCAGGCGGATGGGGATGCTCGCCCTCGAAAAAATGGAACGGGAGGGCCGTGCTCCCGCCGATCGTGACCGTGTGGGAGCGCGTGCCTCCCTGCTCGGGCGTGGCTCCGATGGTCACTTCCGCCACCTTCCCCGGGTTTTTTTCTCTCGGGATCTCAAAGCTCATGGCCTGACCTCTCGGGATTTTTCGTCCATCGTCAAGTCCTTCAGGAGGCGACGTATGCTTCGATGGACCGGGGAATCCGTCGGGATGTCCCAGATCGACTTTCCTTCCTGATCCATCCTCAGCAAATGGTCGTCCTCGGGGATCGAAACGACGTGATCCAATCCGGCCTCCCGGATCAAGGAGCCGACGGAATCGGGAGGAGGGCACCGGACCCGGTTCAGGATGAGGAATTTTTTATCGACCCGGGAATCCAGTTCTTTCAGGAGACGGCTGATCCTGGCCGCCGCCCGGATCCCCCGGGGGGATGGGTCGGAAACGATGAGCAGGTCATCGATCCTCTGGGTCGTGCGGCGGCTCAGGTGTTCCAGGCCGGCCTCATTATCAATAACGACGTGAGCATAGTTGGCGCTCAGGGTATTCAAGATGTCGCGAAGGAGATTGTTGGCGTAGCAATAGCAGCCCGGACCCTCCGGCCGACCCATGGCGATGAGGTCGAAGCGGGCGGTCTCGACAAGGCCGGCATGGATCTTGTATTCCAGAAACTGGGGCTTGGTCATTCCTCCCGGCAAGCCGCTCACCCGGTCCTTCATTTCTTCCCGGATGTTCCCGATCGTCTCGTTCAGGGTGACGCCCAGGACATCATTCAGATTGACGTTCGAATCGGCATCGACGGCGAGAATGGATCTCGTGTCAAGTTCGCTCAAGCAGCGAACGATCATGGCGGCGACGGTCGTTTTCCCCGTCCCTCCTTTTCCGGCGACAGCTATGGTTCTCATGGTCTTGGCTCAAAAGAGAGGCGGCATGGAGAGGGCCGGGTGGTTCATCCTGGTGATGTATTCCAGGACCTCCTCCTCCGTCTGGGCGACGGTTTCATCGGCAATCATCTCCACGAAGTTCTCGAGCCCGCACTTCCGGCCGATACTCCGCAGGGCGGGCTCCATGGTTTCTTTCAGCTCCCGGTTCATCCAGACGATCCTCCGGGCGCCGCCTTCGGCGCTGATGAATTTCCGGCTTTCAATGTACAGCTTGCTGTGACCGATGAAGCCGGGGGTCTGCACGCCTCCACCCACCGTCCCGGCCAGAGTGGAAAACTTCATGCCGCTCGGCGTCAACCCCGGATAGGCGCGGTAGACGGTCATGATGCCGTTGGTCGAGGGAAGCACGCAGGAGATGCATTCGAAGCAGCCGCAGGACGTCATGGGAAAGTCGATGAAGCTGTACAGATTGAAAATTTCGAGGGACTTGTGGGAATGGGCGCTGACGAATTCATTGATATCTTTCCACTGGCCTTTGAGGGCATCGATCGACGGGCCTTTTTTCACCGGCTGATTAGGGCCGGTGGAATTGATTTGGAAGGCGGCTTTCCCGTCGAGCCAGTTGTAGGCGCCGCAGAGACCCGACCGCTCGGGCGTGATGATGCAGACATGATTGGGCGCGAAGGATTGGCAGAGGGTGCAGGAATAGAACGTGTCCACGGCCTCATCCGTCATGTCGGCAATCCGGGCATCCCTGTGCTCGTAAACCTTCCGGGCGACGCCGATCCGGTTCAGGATCTCCTTTTCGTCGGTGATGACCGTGATCTGGACCTTGTCCACGATCTTCCCGAACTCACTGTGGAGTTTGGCGTGGATGATGGAGCCGAAGTGCTTGAACTTGAGCCCTCCCCTTTTGGCTTCCTTGCTGATCCGCACCCAGTTGATGTCGCGCTGCCCCATATGAAAAAGGCCGTGGGCGCAATTCAAAAAGTCGTGGAAATGGCGTTCCAGAATAGGTTCGAAGTCCGGCTGCATTTCCCGGCCCGCCACCTCGACCCAGAGACAGAGGGGAAGCTCGCTGCCCTCTCCGACATCGTCGATTTCGGGCCCGATGACATCGATCTTTCCGTCTTCGACGTCGCTTAAATCCCGGGTTGTCAGAAGCTCGAAGCCCGGCCTGACCTGGCCGGCCATTTCCACGTACATGTCTTCCTTGCGGACCCGCTCGCCTTGAAAAGCCGGCCCGAAGGAAACCGGCACCGGGACCTTGTCGATGGTGATCTTGAGGCCCCGGACTTCAATGGCCTTG
>Ga0256868_10001501_pt1 | contig 12653 bp, 17 predicted proteins | sample RVTome_13_FD_187341 | JGI IMG/M metagenome (GOLD analysis project Ga0256868, IMG submission 187341) | Soil microbial communities from uranium-contaminated site in the Upper Colorado River Basin, Wyoming, United States - RVT92D227 HiSeq ... | reverse complement strand
TGGGCTGCCGCATCAATATTCCGATCCAGCACAAATCGTAATGTGATCCGGGTGGATCCCTGGGTGTTTGTTGAATTCATAGAGTCCAGCCCGGCGATCTGTGAGAATTGCCGCTCGAGAGGAGTCGCCACCGCGGAAGCCATCGTCTCCGGGCTGGCTCCGGGGAGTTCGGCGATGACCAGAATGGTAGGGAAGTCGACCGTGGGAAGATCACTCACCGGCAGAAGACGATACCCGAGGACGCCGAACAAGAGAATACCCAGCATGACGAGGGTGGTCATGACAGGACGCCGGATAAAAAGCTCTGGGATGTTCATGGTGCTTTTTTATTGGTAGCTGTGGCTGAATCAGAGGTTTTGATTTCCACTTTGGCTCCCGGATAGAGCCGAAGCTGTCCGTCGGTCACCACCTTTTCGTCTACATGGAGTCCCTTTTGAATAACTGTTTCGGTATCAATGGTTCGTCCGGCGACCACAGGCCGAGACTCAACAGTCAAGTCCTGCTTGACCACAAAGACGTACTGGCCTTCCTGTCCAGTCTGAATGGCCTGGGATGGAACCACAATGGCATTGGGCTCTGTGGTGAGGGTGAGCACGACGTTGACGAATTGCCCAGGCCAGAGTTTTCTCTCACGGTTGGCAAAGGTTCCTTTGAGCCGTATGGTGCCGGTATGGCTATCCACGGCATTATCGATAAAAGTAATAACCCCCTTTTCAGGCTTTTCCTCATTCATGGGGACGAGAGCTTCCACCTGGAGTTTTCCCGAAGCCGTATATTTTTTGATCTCCAACAGAAATTGTTCGGGAATAGAAAAGGCAACGTCGATGGGGACGATCTGATTGATCACAACGAGATGGATGTCATCTGCCTTGATGATGTTCCCCTGATTCACGACGAGACTTCCGGTACGGCCGTCTATGGGTGAATGAATCGAGCAGTAACCCAATTGAATTTTTGCATTCTCCACGGCCGCCCTGTCCGCAAGGACCGTGGCTTCGAGAGCGTCTGCATCCGACCGGACCTTTTCGTACTGCTGTGGGGAAACCACCTGTCTTTGGATTAGGGATTCGTATCGACGGGCATCCTCTAAAGCGCTCTTGGCTTTAGCCAAATCCCTTTGGAGATTCGCTTCTGCCTGCTTGAGCGCCGCCTCATAGGGACGGGGATCGATCGTAAAGAGAAGATCTCCCTTTTTCACATACTGACCCTCCGTGAAGTGGACGCCCACCAATTCTCCTCCCACCTTGGACTTAACCATAACCGTAGAATAGGCTTCCACATTCCCAATGGCACGGAGTTGTACGGGCACCGTTTTCTGAATCGTTGTGCTTATGGTAACAGGCAAAGGGGCAGAAACAGGTTTTTTTGATTTTTCATTGGAACAACCTGAAGAAAAAACGGCTAAAAGCAGCAACCCTAAAATTCCCGTTAAAAATCTAACGAAAAGAGACTGAAAATGTCCTTTCATCCATACACCGTGATGAACCTTAAAGAACTCGTATTCCATTTCTGCCTCTCCTTAAAATCGAACTGTAATATTCTACAAATTATTTGTCAATTTTCCAAAAAACGGAGGGGGCAGACCCCAAATACCGATTGACATTCAATGTTCTTTCGGCGATATTGTTTTGGGTTGAAGGGATCGTTTTATATGGTTATTTAGGAATAAGGATGAAAGAGAGAGAGACGAAAAAAATATTGGTGGTCGATGATGAAAAGGATACCCTGGAGATGATCACCGCGCTCCTGGAGTTGGAGGGGTATCAGATCCTTGCCGCCCCCTCCGGGGAGGAGGCAATGAGAATCTTAGAGGCGGCGAGTCAAAAGGTTCCGGAATCGGAAACGCCTGTCGATCTGATCCTCCTCGATATCTTGTTAGGCGACGCCGATGGAAGGGATATCTGTCGAAAAATCAAGGAGGATGAGAAATTGAAATTCATCCCGGTCATCATTCTCACCGTTCGATCAAGCCTTCAGGATAAGATCCACAGCCTCAACCTGGGAGCGGACGACTACCTCACGAAACCATTCATTAATGAAGAATTGCTGGCCAAGGTGAGAGTGATGCTTCGGATTAAAGACCTCCACGACGAACTGAAGAGGGAGAAGGATAAGAATATTCTCCTCACCCAGGCATTGGAGAAACGATACGGTTTCGGAAACATCCTCGGGGAGAATACCCGGATGCAACAGATCTTTGAGTTGATCTCGGACATTGCGAACACGGATTCCACTGTCCTCATCCAGGGGGAAAGCGGAACAGGAAAGGAGTTGATCGCCAGGGCAATTCATTTCAACAGCCACCGGAAGAACAAACCCTTTGTCGTCGCTAATTGTTCGGCCTATTCTCAGAACCTGTTGGAAAGTGAACTCTTCGGTCATGAAAAAGGGTCTTTCACCGGGGCCATCCGGCGAAAGATTGGTCGGTTTGAAATGGCTAATGGGGGAACGATCTTCCTCGATGAAATTGGCGAGGTATCTCCTCCCACCCAGATCCTGCTCCTTCGGGTCTTGCAAGATCATCGTTTGGAGAGGGTGGGTGGAGAGGAGACCCTGGAGGTCGACGTCAGGGTGATCGCTGCGACAAACAAAAATCTGACCGAAGAGATGAAGCGGGGCACCTTCAGAGAAGACCTTTATTACCGACTCAACGTCATTCCTATTTTCGTTCCCCCCCTCCGTGAGAGAAAAGACGATATCCCGCTTCTGGCTTCTCATTTCCTACAAAAACTCAGTCATGAAAGGGGGAAAGAAATCTCCAGCTTTTCTCCTGAAGTCATGCAAATTATCCTTGCGCACTCTTGGCCTGGAAATGTCCGTGAATTGGAGAATGCCATTGACCATGCAATCATCATCGCTAAACAGGATAAGATACTACCCAAAGACCTTCCACCATTCCTTTTTCAAAGACCTTTGCCCGCTCAAGAATTAATAACCCTTCAGGATTACGAAAAGAACCTGATTCTAAAAACTTTACAAGAAAACAATTGGAATAAACATAAGGCAGCAAAAATACTAAACATTAATCGTTCTACCCTCTATGGAAAGATGAAACGTTATGGGTTGGAAAAAGAACAAATTTAATACAAAAGTGTTTAAAAATAAACACATATGTAACTTATTGAAATTTAAACTTATTTTATTTAAAACGGGTAGAATATAAAAAGCTGTTGTTTAGAATTAAACAAATTTTCTCCTCAAGAAAGTTTTTCCTCCCAACACTATATTTCTTTAAAATCAATAAGTTATCAATTTCCTGAATAAATCTGACTTTTGGTATAAAAATTGCTGATCAATGGGGCAGATCGAGGAATGGGGGTCTATCATGAAGTGTTATCGATGCGGCGGAACAATGGTATTCGAAAAATTCTATGGCATATGTGAAGAATTTTTCGGATGGAGATGTATTTTCTGCGGCGAGATTGTGGACAAAGTGATCTTGGAGAATCGACTCGAGCAGAAACGTTAATGTTCCCTTCCCAAAGGCTAATGGAGTGAACTCTACTTGGAAGGGGATCATTAATGGCGAGCAAGATTTGCATTGTCGACCACGATTTAGCCAGTCGAGGTTATTTAAGAGAATGCTTGGAAAGAGAAGGGCATCAGGTTACCACGTTAGATAGCGCTTATCAGATTAATCCCTACCTTTCTGAAGTTCATTTTAGTGTCCTCATCTTAAATTTAGATAGCCCTGGAGTTAAGGAAAAAGGGTTTCTGCACGAGATTCAGAAACCCCACCAGCCGAGAATACTTCTGATTGTTTCAGAAAGGGGGGACCCCTTCCTCAAAGAGGCTATCGATGCAGGCGTTTATGGTTTTATTTATAAACCCTTTAATCTTGAAGAAGTCTGCACGATGGTCGACCATTTGACCCGATGAGAGATCAAAGGGAGAGAAGGAGTCTAACCCAATATGGATGAATTATGGAGCGGCGTGCCAGAGTTTCCTGAATTTAAAGATTTGACCCTCGAAAACAAACCTCTCTTTCATCAAGCCTTCACCCAATTCCACCCTCAGATTTCAGAATTTACCTTTACCAACCTTTTCATCTGGAGACACGCCTATCAGATCAAAATCAGCCGGTTTCACACCCTTCTATGCCTCCTCTCTGATCAGGGAGAGAATGCATTTTTCTTTCCTCCAATTGGAAAGGGAGATATGGTAGAATGTTGTCAGAACCTGCTTGACTACCTTAAAGGGAAAGGGACGACCCCTAAGATCGCTCGGATGCCTGAGACAATGGTGGAACAGATGGATTGGAAGACGTCGGGGATGAAGGCCGAACTGGATCGAAATCAATGCGATTATGTCTATCTCACCCAGGATTTGATTGAGTTGAAGGGTAGAAAATATCATCGGAAAAGGAATCATATCAAACAATTTCAGGAAAAATATTCCTTCCAATATATCCCCCTCACTTCTGAATGGATTCCACAATGCCTTCAATTGGAGACGGACTGGTGTGATCTCCGACATTGTGAGGCGATTCCGGGTTTGCTGAACGAATCCCTCGCCATCAAAGAGGCCTTCACCCATTTTGAGGAGTTAGGAGTGAAGGGAGGAGCTATCCTGATTGATGGAAAGGTGGAGGCCTTTACTTTGGGAGATCCGCTCAATCCCGAAACAGTCGTCATCCACATTGAAAAGGCGAACCCGGCTTATGAGGGACTCTATCCTACGATCAATCAGGCCTTTTTAGAACATCAATGGTCAGGATATACCTATGTCAATCGGGAACAGGATTTAGGGGAAGAGGGTTTGAGAAAGGCCAAGGAATCTTATTTCCCTCATCACATGATCAATAAATATACGATTACGTTGGGGTGAGGAGAAAGGAGGGGAAAATGCCCCAAAAGAGTTCTCTACCATTTTCCTACAAGCGTCTGAAGAAAGAATTTCCAGAGATCGAAAAGGAGTATGATCGTCTGGCCATGAAATGTCACGCCTCTGGGCCTCTTAACGAGAAGATGCGGAGGCTGATCAAACTGGGGATCGCTATCGGTTCGGAATCAGAGGGGGCCATCAAATCTCATACCCGAAGAGCCTTGGCCATGGGAGTCACTCCGGATGAGATTCGACATGCCGTCCTGCTTGGCCTGACCACCATTGGATTTCCAAAAATGATCGCCGCATTGAATTGGGTCCATGAAGCCTTTGAAGAGGGTCCTCTTAAACATCGCCGTGGCGATTAAAGAAGAAATTTCGTTCTGGCATTATGAACAGCGGCACTAATCATGCCAGAGCTTGTCATTCCCGCCCCGTATCAAGTACGGGGTAAACTCCAGCGGGAATCCAGAAAAACACTGGATTCCGGATCAAGTCCGGAATGACAAACCTAATAAGACTTATGTCGTCATGTATAGTCAGAGAATGGGACGCTCTTCGAAATGGAATGCCCTCGTTGATCGTTTGGTTGCGCTGGTTTGCGCCAAAGGAAGAAAATACGCAGACGCAATGCGTGAGAATCAAAACACCAAAGGGCAGAATTTAACAAGAAAAAAGATTTTTTGACACGGAGTCATTTGGGCATTCGTTTGCCATTTGAGACTTTAATTTGGAGAAAAAAATATGACCCAATGGGAATATCAGATTACGATTCACGAACTGCCCGAGCGGCAGGCCGAAAAACAGAAACGTACGATCGAATGCGATCAGGATGGCCTCTGTTTTGTCCACGATATCTTTCATGGAGGCATCGGATGGCTGGAGGATCTCTTTCGAGAGAAAGGGAGAGAAGGCTGGGAGCTGGTCCAATCCGGATACCACAACAAGGAACTCCTTTGTATATGGAAGAAGAGAAAAGAAGCCGGGGAGAAGAGCTAAGGAGATTCATTCTCGCTCAAATTGAAAAGAAAGGTTCCATCCCCTTTTCACAATTTATGGAGTGGTGTCTCTACCACCCCGAATATGGCTATTACCAAACAAAAGGGACAAGAATCGGGAAGGACGGTGATTACTATACAAGCCCCTCTGTCAGCCCCCTTTTCGGACACCTGATCGGCAAACAGCTGTTCCAGATGGCAGAGTTTTTGGGAGCAGAGAATTTTGATGTGGTCGAGATGGGAGCGGGGAGTGGGTTTCTGTGTGAGGACATCTTAGATTGGGCGAAGAAGAACTCGCCTGCCTTCTACCAACGTCTCCGTTATCATCTCATCGAGATCGCCCCTCCTTTTTCACAAGAGCAGAGGGAGAGACTTGCTGAAAAGGAAAGGGAAGGAAAAGTTTTTCGGATGGATTCCAAGAAGTTCAGAGACGGGGAGATTCGCATTCAAGGATGTTTCCTCTCCAATGAGCTCGTTGACGCCTTTCCTGTTCACAGAGTCATCCTCGATCAAGGAAATTTGAGAGAACTCTATGTGGCCCAACGAGAAGGCCAATTTGAAGAGCGGTGGGGTAAACCTTCTGATCCAAGGATCTCTGGCTATTTTCAGTCCATGGACATCACTCTGCAAGAGGGCCAGAAGGCGGAGGTGAATCTACGGGCTCTGGAGTGGATGGAAAATGTGGCCCGGTGTTTGGAGCGAGGATTCGTCCTGACGATCGACTATGGTTATCTCGCTGAGGAGCTCTATGCCCCCTATCGACGAGAGGGGACACTCCTCTGCTATTTTCAACATCAGGTCTCAAAAAATCCTTACAAACGTTTAGGCGAACAGGACATCACCTCCCATGTCAACTTTACCGGCTTGATTCGAAAGGGAGAAGAAGTTGGCCTCCGGTTCGCTGGCCTCGTTCCGCAATTTCGTTTCCTCATCGGGCTTGGTATCCTGGAACAAATGGAGACTTTAGGGAATCAGATATCTGAATTGGAGGGACTAAAATTGAGGCTTTCTTTAAAGAACCTCATTGAACCGGAAATGGGAATGGGTGAAGTTTTTAAAGTATTGATCCAGCATAAAGGGATGGGTCAGCCTCCGTTGGATGGACTGAAAGACCTCGGTTCGATCCCATGGCCTCATTCCCCTCACCCTCCCCCCTTGGAGATTATGTCGCAATGGGCGGAAGGTAAGAATGGAACAGACAAACGGATTCCAAAGCTTTAGAAGGCGGAGTTTTTTTGGAGAGAATGGGTAAGTGTCCATGGTGCTTGAATCGCAATGTTTTTATGGTGTTGGGGCTTTTGAAGTTCGCTTTTTAAAGGTTTCCGCCCTAAAGCTTTCTCACCCGTCTGTCTGTTCCGTTTTTCAGAACTTCAGCCGCTTTTTCCTATTGCGACACAGTTTCAGCGGGGAGAGGGAAAGGGTGGGGGATAGGAGGCTTCGGTGAAGGTTCTGGGAATCTTTGGCAGCCCGAGAAGAGGAGGCAACACAGAAATTCTCTTGGAAGAAGCCCTCAAGGGAGCTGAGAAAGAAGGAGCGAACATAGAGCGTCTTTATCTCGGCGACTTCACCATCACCCCCTGCAAAGAATGCCATGGATGTGACGACACCGGAAAGTGTATCCTTCTGGATGATATGGGGAAAATTTATCCCAAACTGCTGGAGGCAGATGTTGTGATTCTCGCCTCCCCCATCTTTTTCTATGGCGTCACCGCCTGGGCCAAGGCCCTGATTGATCGAAGTCAAGCCCTCTGGGCAAGAAAGTATCTTCTCAAAGATCCCTTATTGGGGAGAGAAGGGAAAAGGAGAAAAGGTTTCTTTATTTCCGTGGGAGCGACAAAAGGACCGAAGGTCTTCGATGGGGCCATTCTCACGGTCAAGTATTTCTTTGATGTCCTGAACGCAGAGGATGCAGGTGAACTGGTCTTCCGGGGCGTTGAGGCCAAGGGCGATATTTTAAAACATCCAGAGGCGCTCCAACAGGCCTTTGAAGCTGGAGGGAAGTTGGTCTCGGACCTGAAGAAGCAGGGATGAAGATGGAACCAGGGATTCCGAAAAGGAAGAAAAAAACTTGTTGAGAAGGAGGGACCGATGAGAAAAACGTTGGTCATTTTAGGATTGATTTTGATTTCGCTTTTCTTGGTGGCCGCTAAATACGATTACCTGCTTGAGATGGGTGACAAGACCGTGAAATCCTCAGAGTGCAATGAATGCCATAAACTGATCTATGAGGAGTGGTCAAAGGATTTCCACTCCAAAGCTTTTATCAATGATCCATTTAAGAAAGGAACGAAGAACTATGGGGCGGAGGAATGTATCAGCTGCCATGCAGCTCAAGAGATTGCCGATGAGAAGAATCTAAAGACCAGGCCAGTCCATAAGGAGGAGGGGATCAACTGCACCACCTGCCATCTCAAAAATAACATGATCTACGGCCCTTATAAACTTACCGCCAAGCACAAATCCGAGCAGGATGAATCCATGCTCAAATCTGAATTCTGCGCAGGGTGCCACATGCCGACTTTTCAGGAATGGCAGGCGAGCGGTTCTAAAAAGACCTGTCAGGAATGCCATATGCCAAGGGTGGAGCGGAAAGCAGTACAGGGTTTTCCCATTTCCATGTTTGTGCCGAACAGGATGGTCGGCCAACATATGCAGAGTTACGAGAAACTTCTCAAAGAGGCAGCCCTGATCACGGGCGAGGGAGGAAAGGGAAAGGTCAAAATATCCCTTACGAACCGGGCCGGAGGTCATAACATGCCTACCGGAAAATATGGGGATTATCGTATCGTCCTCAATACTCAAGTGAAAGATGCCGATGGAAAGACCATCTTTTCCAAGGAAGAGATTTTCTCGACCCTTAAGAAAAATGGGGTTCCTCCTCAAAAAACCGTCGCCTTTGAATATCCGATTTCCTTTGAAACGGGAAAACGATACAAGGTGAATTCAAACCTCCTCTACCAGGTGGAGGGGAGACCAGAACAATTGATAGCCAGTTGGAATGGAGAAATTGAGGGAGGAAAGTGAGATGGTATTTATCCACCCCATCGTCATCCTATTGGCGATCATTTCAGGTGTCTATACAGGTTACTTAGGTTGGAAACGGTTTCGATTCAGAAGAGGCCGTGGATCCGCCTCGGATTTCCCATGGCAGAGGCATATCCAATGGGGAAAAAGATTTTATATCCTTCTCTGGGTTGGATCACTCATTGGGGCCGGGGCCCTTTTTTATCTAAAGGGTAAAATATTAACTTCGGGTCTCCATGCCTATTTGGCCGTTCTCATCCTACTTCTCTTCTCCATCGGAGTCGCTTTGGGAGGGAAGCTTTCTAAAGGAAAGGGAACGAATCGCCTTGCCCTGATGCATATGGTCATCAATTACAGCACTTTTTTCTTTGTTTTGATTCAAATCGTTCTCGGTGCGATTTTTCTTACTTTTTTTCTTTATTCATAATCCCCCTGTCCCCCATTATTGAAGGGGGCTGTATCGTGATCATGATGGAGGATAGGATGCGGCCGGAACAGCCAGTCAGGCTCCTCGGCTTTAGAATGCGGTCATTTAGAGGTATGGGTAATGGAGCTTCTTGCAGATGCAATCTTTTCATGGGGTTGCAGCCCAGTGGCAGCGCAATAAAGGGTTTCCGCCCTAAAGCTTCGTCACCTGACTGCCTGTTCCGTCTCACAACGCAAGTGGTTCCTCTTTAATTACGACACAGTTTTTAGGGGGGTGGAGGGATTAAAAACGAGGAGGTGAGATCAATGACTCAATGGAAATGTTCAAATTGTGACTACACGTTTGGAGCCGATACGGTGCCTGAGCAATGTCCTTCCTGCAAGCAGACATGCACCTTCAGTGATGTGACTTGCTATATTCCGGATTGCGGGGGACCGGGCAATATTGACCCGAGACTCGTAGGTAAAAAGGATAAACCCATGAACGAGTAATCTCAACGGAGGTTGAGGGGATCGGTCAAATAGGGGATAATGAGAAGGGAGAAATTTCATGCGACTCAAAGGAAAAAAAGTAATTCTCCTTGCGGAGAATAACTATGAAGATATGGAACTATGGGTTCCATACTTTCGATTGAAGGAAGAAGGGGCAGAGGTCACGATCGTGGGAACAGGAAGCAGTAGAACCTATACCAGCAAACATGGATATCCTGTGCAAGTGGATAAAGAGGCAAAAGAGATCGATATGTCACAATATGATGGCGTCGTTATCCCTGGAGGTTATGCACCGGATATAATGAGGCGTTTTCCGGAGATGGTAAAAATTGTTAAGGAAGCCCATCAGAAGGGAAAGGTGATTGCCGCCATCTGTCATGCGGGTTGGATGCTTGCCTCTGCTGGGATTTTGAGGGGAAAGAAAGTAACAGGTTATTTCGCCATCAAAGATGATCTCATCAATGCGGGAGCAAACTATGTGGATCAGGAAGTCGTCAGAGACGGAAACCTGATCACCTCCAGGCAACCCGCTGATCTGCCCGCCTTCTGCAGGGAGATCATCGAGGCATTAGCCAAATAATTTATAATTCCACCTCATCCCCCCGAAGGTGGGAAAGAATTCGGGGAGCCGGGCGGGCAAGAATATCTCCAAAGTTTTGCAAATGCGGTTACCTGAGAGGGTAAAGGTAACAAAAGCCTGTAAGTGGTCAATAGGTGGTAGAGCTTTTTATTGTAAGTGATCAACGTGAAGTGGTACCGCTGTAAAACTTTTCCGACATCCCTGCCCGCCCTTTGCACAGGGGACAATTTTTTCACACCTTCCCTTTGCTAAAGGGGGGGTTGCCTGCCGGTGGGCAGGGGGGATTTGGAAATTCATTTTCTATACAAAGGAGGACGATATGGAAATGAGCCATAGGGAAGCATTCACCTGCCATCATTGCGGTGCTGAGGCAGACATTACGCTTGAGGGCTTTGAGAGTGTGGCTGATGTCATCCAAAGGGAGAAGAAACTCCCATGCAAAAAATGTGGGAAGGAGGTTCCGTGGACAAAGAGAGAGGATATCAAGGCTGTCAAGGTAGCCATGGAGGCAGAAATGAATGCTTATCAGGCCTATTCGAAGGCAGCGAAGAAGACGAAAAATCCAAAAGGCAGGGATATGCTTCAACAACTCTCCGAATTCGAGATGAACCATTACCAGAAATTGAAAGACCTCCTCAAATCACTTCAGGAGAAAGGAGAGTGGATTCTCTACGAAGGGACGTCTCTCAAAAAGAAGGCCATCTCCTTAAAGACGGAGAAGCCCAAAGGTCAAGAGCAGTTGACGGATATGGATGCTTTGAAAATAGCCGTTCGAGAAGAGAAGAAAGCGCAGGCCTACTATCGATCCATGGCTGAGTTGACCCAGGACCCCCGCGGAAGGGATATGTACAAACGATTGGCCAATGAAGAGGCTCTCCATGAGAAGTTGCTCAATGACCAGTATTATAGTCTTCACAACACGGGTTTATGGAGTTGGGGAGACTGAATCGAATGCGGATTGCGGAATGCCGAATGCGGAATTTCAAGAACAGGTAGGAAATTGTAGAAAAACGATTAAGGAACAATCTTTTTACTCTATGCGCCATGCGCTCTGCGCTTTGCGGTTATTTGTGAAAGATGGAAGAAAAGAAGTTCGAAGGCAAGTCGAAGATCGTCGTCAACATTGAGAACATCCACTGCGGTGATTGCGCCCTGAATATCGAACGCTCGGTGGAACATGTCCCCGGAGTCCTCTCTGCAGAGGTCAGTTATGTTCTCTCATCAGCCACCATCTACTACGACCCCCATCGGGTAGAAGAAGAGCGGATCAAGAAAGCAATTACCAAACCCGGTTATGCAGTCAGGGATACCTTTGCAGAAAGAACTCGGACTTTCTGGAAAGAGAGGAGATCTTTCGTCTTCCTGGGCCTCTCTGGAATCGCCTTGGCGTCTTCCTGGATCCTGGAGTGGATCGGTTTGGGTCCCCTCACCCTCCCAACCTTCCTCGCCATCGCTTCCTTGATTCTTGGTAGCTACCCGATTGTGAAGAGCGCCGTGAAGACGCTCCTCATCCCCGATCTCAATGTGGATACCCTGGTCTCCATTGCTGCTATTTCAGCCACAGCGGTGGGTGCCTATCGAGAAGCAGCAACGGTCATCTTCATTATGCTTCTGGGGGAATTCTTGGAAGGGATCACCGTGGGAAAAACTCGGAAGGCCATTGCTTCCTTGATTCAGCTTTCTCCGAAAACAGCCTGGGTGAGAAGAGAGAATCAAGAAGTTCAGGTTCCCATTGAGGACGTGAAGCCCAAAGAGGTGGTGATCGTCAGGCCCGGGGAGAGAATCCCCGTGGATGGCAAAATTGTCTCTGGTTGCGGCTCGATCAATCAGTCCACGTTGACGGGAGAGTCGATTCCGGTCGAAAAAGAGGCCGGGGATAAGGTTTACTGCGGAACCTTCAATGAGTCTGGCTCCTGCGAAATCGAAGCCACACAGGTGGCTGAGGATACAAAGTTGGCCCAGATCAAACGTTTGATCTTGGAAGCCCAAGCTGAGAAATCACCCACTCAGAGGGTGATGGACCGTTTTTCGCGATACTTCATCCCAGCCATCATCCTGATCGCCCTTGCCACTTTCCTCGTCACCGGGGAGATCATTCGGGCGATCACCATCCTCATTGTGGCCTGTCCGTGCGCACTCGTTCTGGGCACACCCACAGCTGTGGTGGCTGCCATTGGAAATGCAGCCCGGCAGGGGATCTTGATCAAAGGAGGAGTCTATCTGGAACAGATGGGAAGATTGAAGACCCTCTTGATGGATAAAACCGGAACCTTGACACACGGAAGGCCAAAAGTTGTAGAGATAAATGC
>Ga0256868_10001497_pt1 | contig 12669 bp, 11 predicted proteins | sample RVTome_13_FD_187341 | JGI IMG/M metagenome (GOLD analysis project Ga0256868, IMG submission 187341) | Soil microbial communities from uranium-contaminated site in the Upper Colorado River Basin, Wyoming, United States - RVT92D227 HiSeq ... | reverse complement strand
ATTTCAGTAAGGTAAAAGGAGAGGGTGTTTCTGAGGAATTATGGACAGAGATGGTGGCTTATGCCCAAGCGAAGAACTGGAAGAAGGGGGACTATAAAAATCTTAACCTCCCCTTTGAAAATAAGCTGCTTGCACAACCCAAGGAGATCAGGGACCGGATGGTAAAGGAAGTAGAGGACTTCGCTTACAAGATGATGAGAGAGGTCTTCAATGCCGAGGATACGGCCCCCCTGGCCATCGAGACCATTGTGAAGGCAGGCTCCTATGATCTTGGGTCTAAAGTCCTTCGGATGGAAAACCCCGCGGAATGGACTGAGAACGAGATCACAGAACGAGCCGCCCGCCTGGGAAGCGACAAGGTACATGCAGGTAAATTCGATGATTAAGAAATTTGGTAAATCAAGGCATCGTAGTCTTCCTCTCTTAGGTAACCCCTTCTCCCGTTGTGGAAGAGGGGAAGGATAAGGGGTCATCAAATTTCAGATACCTGTGCATAGATTTTAATTGCACCTTAGGCGTGCGCTATATTTACATAAGCATTTGTAACTGAGGACTTCAGCCCCGACGGTATTGAGGGGCAAACTGATAGTTATGGAAAAGCGCGTTTACATCAAGACCTTCGGTTGCCAGATGAACGAACATGACTCCGAGCGGATGCTCGCCCTGCTGAGGGGGTGCGGTTATCAAGAGACAGGGCAGCCCGAGGAGGCCGACGTGATCCTGGTCAACACCTGTACGGTCAGGGAGAAACCGGAGCAGAAGGCCTACAGCCTGATAGGGCGCTTTCAACAGCTCAAGGAGAACAACCCTGCCGTGATCGTGGGTATAGCCGGCTGTGTGGCCGAGCAGGGAGGAGAGCACTTGTTGACCCGCATCCCCTTCCTGGACTTTGTCCTCGGCCCCGGCAAGATCCACCGACTCCCCGAGATCCTGCAAGCAATGGAAGAGGGGCAGAGGGGTCTCTGCGTCATAGGCTTTGAAAATGGCACCCCTGTAAAGCTCCCCCTACCACAGAGCCGGCAGCTGAGCGCCTATGTCACCATTATGCAAGGATGCGATAACTTCTGCAGCTACTGTATCGTCCCCTCGGTGCGGGGCAGGGAGCGAAGTCGTCCAAGCAACGATATCCTGGCGGAGATAGCGGCCTTGATCCACAAGGGGACGAAGGAAGTCACCCTGCTGGGTCAAAATGTGAACGCATACGCCAAAAACAACCCCCCTGAGTTGACTTTCCCCCAGCTGTTGGCTAAGATAAATGCGATTCCGGGGTTGGAGAGGATCAGGTTTACCACCTCCCATCCTCGGGATCTCACGGAGGAGACCATCGGGGCCTTTGGAACAGTGGAGCATCTCTGCGAGCACCTGCACCTCCCCTTTCAGGCGGGATCAGATGCCGTGCTCGCGAGGATGAACAGGGGTCATACGAGGGAGGAGTACCTGGTTCAGGTAAAGAGGTTGCGAGAGGTAACCCCACAAATCAGCATCACCGCCGATGTTATGGTGGGTTTCCCGGGCGAGCAAGAGGCGGACTTCGATCAGACCCTGGAGCTGATGCAGGCAGTCGAGTTTGACGGGCTCTTTTCTTTTAAATATTCCTCCCGTCAAGGGACACGGGCTGCCGCGTGGCCGGATGATTGCCCGCCGGTGGTAAAGCAGAGGCGCTTAGAGCGTCTGCAGGAGCTCCAGCGCGGCATAACGTTAAGAAAAAACAAGGCATTGGAAGGAACAATAACGGAGGTATTGGTAGAGGGGCGCAGCAGAAATTCCCCTGACCACATGACAGGCAGGACGAGGTGCAACCGGATCGTCAACTTCCCCGGCAGTCCGGAGTTGATAGGAGCATTGGTCAACGTCAAGATCACCGAGGGTTTGCAAAATTCCTTACGGGGGGTGCGCTGTGGCTAAAAAGGAGACCGTCATGTTTCGTGAGATGCGGGTGAGCGGCTTAACCGTAGATCCGTTTACCAATACACCCATTGTGATGCTCAAGGACGTGCAGGAGAGAGATACCGTCCCCATCTGGATTGGCTTCTTTGAGGCCAGTGCCATCGGCGCCCAATTGGAAAAGGTCCAGATCACGAGACCCATGACTCATGATCTGATAAAGAACCTTCTGGACACCTTGGGAGTGACAGTCGTGAAGGTCGAGGTCACCGATCTGCACGATAATACCTTCTACGCCATCATCCACCTCGATATGGATGGAACACACTATGCCATCGACGCCCGGCCGAGCGACGCCATTGCCCTGGCCCTGAGGACCAAGGCCCCTATCTATGTACATGAAGAGGTGATCGCGAAGTCGAGGAAGATAGATCTGCGTCAGCAAAAGGAGGGTGAGGAGGCCCTCGACGACCTCTTGGAAGGCCTCCCCTCTAAGGACTTCGGCAAATACAAGATGTAGATGGCGGAAGCGATTGCCATTATCCCCTCTTAGTACAGTAATAATCTTTGCAAAGGAAAGGGGTTCAGGGGGCGGGGATTCGAGGGTTCAAGCACTAAAATGATTTACTTGGACCCTTGACCCCTTGAATCCTTGAACCCTCAAGTCCCACACCTGGCGGAATAGTGTACTCTGGATGTGACTTATGATAGATCTACACACCCATTCCCTGTTTAGCGATGGAGAGCTCGTCCCTGCCGAGCTGGCGAGGAGATTTGAGGCAGCGGGCTATAAGGCTATAGCCATCACTGATCACGGCGACCAGTCGAATATCGACCTGATCATCCCCCGGATCGCCGCCTTTTGTGAGGAGATCAATCGTCACACGGGAATCAAGGTGATCCCCGGCATTGAGCTCACCCACATCCTGCCCGACGCCATACCTCCCCTGGTCAACAGGAGCAGGGAGCTGGGGGCCAAGCTGGTAGTGGTCCACGGAGAGAGCATCGTGGAGCCGGTTGCCCCGGGGACCAACAAAATGGCGATCGCAGCCTCTGCGGACATCCTTGCCCATCCCGGCCTGATCACCGAGGAAGAAGTCTTATCCGCCAAGGCAAATGCCGTATTTCTGGAGCTGACCTCGCGCAAAGGCCACTCCTTGACCAACGGGCATGTGGCCCGGCTGGCGCAAAAGATAAAGGCTTCTTTGGTGCTGAACAGCGACGCCCATGCCCCAGCAGATATCTGGCCGCCTGCACGGCTCAACGAGATCGTCGAGGGGGCCGGTTTGCCAGCGGACGCCTATCACCAGATGATGAAAAATGCCGAACAGATCGTGGAGCGATGCCTGACCTCAAAAAAATAATAGCCGATTATATCCTCACCCTACCCCCCTACCCCAAGGGCAGGGAGTGGCATGAGGAAGAAGACCTCATCCGCCTCTCTGCCAACGAAAACCCCCTCGGCCCTCCTGAGAAGGCCGTGGCCGCTCTGGCAAAGGCCTTAAAGCAGATCCATCGGTATCCCGATGGCACGGCAGCAGGCCTCAAGCAGAAGCTGGCACAGCGATGGGATCTCTCCTCAGACAATATCATCATGGGCAATGGCTCTAATGAGATCTTCGAGCTGGCAGCGCGCACCTTCCTGCAGCAGGGGGATGAGGTGCTGCTCCCCGCGCCCACCTTCGCCTATTACCGGATTGTTGGCCAGGCCCAGGGGGCACGCTGCGTTTCTATTCCCCTCAAGGATTTTAAGATCGACCTCTCAGGGGTAGCCAAAAAGGTGAGCCCGAAGACCAAACTGGTATTTCTGAGCAACCCCAACAATCCTACTGGTACGATCTTCACCCGTACCGAGCTCGAGGCGTTCCTGGCCCGTCTCCCCGCGCAGGTAGTAGTCGTGGTGGATGAGGCCTACGGCGAATATGTGACAGCTGCGGACTACCCCCGTGCTCAGGAGTACCAGCGCGGCAAGGGGTGGATCATCACGACAAGAACCTTCTCCAAGTTCTATGGGCTGGCAGGCCTCAGGATAGGATACGGGATCGCAAGGGTCGAGCTGATAGAGCAGCTGGAGAAGGTGCGTCAGCCCTTTAGCGTCAACCTCCTGGCGCAGATGGCGGCAGAGGCCGCCTTAGCAGACGAAGAACACGCGGAGAAGACGGCCAGCCTCAATGAAACGGGCAAGCGATATCTCTCTGCGGAGCTCTCCCGTGTCGGCCTCTCCTTTGTCCCTAGCGAGGCCAATTTTATCCTCGTTCACTGCGGCCCCCGCGCCCCCGGGGTGATGGAGGGGCTCTTGCAGCAGGGGATCGTGGTCAGGGGCATGGCGGGGTATGGCCTGGAGGAATATATCAGGGTAAGCATCGGCCTCCCTGAGGAGAACAAGCGGTTTATCAAGGCCCTGGAGCTGTGGCGAAAAGGCTCTTAATCGTCATCGACGGCCCGGCTGGCGCAGGCAAGAGCACAGCGGCCCGTATCCTGGCCAGGCAATTGGGATACCAGTACCTCGACACCGGCGCCACCTACCGGGTTGTCGCCTTGAGGGCCAAGAAAGCAGGGGTAACCCCTGAGATGTCCGCGGAGTTGGGCAGGCTCTGCACCGAGATCCGGATAGGGTTTAAGGATACGGAGCAGGGCCAGCGGGTCTCCATGGACGGCAGGGATGTCACCGAGGCCATCAGGACCCCGGAGATAAGCATGCTTTCCTCCAGGATCTCCCAGGCGAGGGTGGTTCGGGATGCCCTGGTGGATCTGCAGAGGAGCCTGGGGGGGCCCGGGGTGGTGGCCGAGGGCAGGGATATGGGCTTGGTGGTCTTCCCCCAGGCGGATGTCAAGTTTTACCTCGATGCCAGGCCCGAGGAAAGGGGCACGAGGCGGTATAAAGAGCTGCTCAACCGGGGCATTAACGCCGACCTCGACCGCGTGATGGAAGACACTAATAGACGGGATAGCGAGGACCGGAACAGGGAGGTTGCCCCCTTGCAGATTGCACCGGATGCCGTCACCATAGATTCCACCGGTTTAACGCCGGATGAAGTAGTAAAGAAGATGCTGACAGTGATCAAGGGGAAGGGATAAAGTCGGCGCTGAATCACCTATTTTTTTGATTTTTTTGCTTTTTTTGTGGTATATAGAGACTGTCAAATTTAGAAAACGAAGCCCTAGCCTTTAGACAAAGTATTCAGTTTAATCGTTGTCCTAAAAGGGTGCTAGGGGCCAAGGGGTCAAGGGTTCGACAAAGATGCTTGAGTGCTTTTCACTCGAATCCTGCCGCTCGCGGCATCCCGCTACCATAAATTCACATTGCGGGGTGGGATTGAATCCTCGCATCCTTGACCCCTAAAGTCCCGCCCCTGGCGGGATAGTTACGTTAGAGAGCCTTTGAGGAAAAAAGCGGAGGGGGTATGGGTAAATGGCGGAAGAAAAAATTATAAACAACGAACAGCAAGATGCTAAAGAGAAAAAAAAGGAGCTGGGTGAATTCTACGAAAAGAGCTTTCGCGAGCTGGCAGAAGAGGAGGTCGTCAGGGGCAGGGTGGTTGAGGTAGGAAAAGAGTTTGTGACCATCGATGTAGGATATAAATCAGAAGGACAAGTGCCTCTGTCCGAGTTTTACACCCGCGGTGGCAAGCTGGAGGTAAAACGGGGAGACGAGGTGGACGTCTTTCTGGAGCGCAGGGAAGATCAGGAAGGCGCCATCATCCTCTCCAAAAACAAGGCCGACAAGATGAAGGTCTGGGATGAGATCGCCCGGGCCTGCGAGCAGGAAGACAGTACGATTGAAGGCACGGTCGTCTCCCGGGTCAGGGGCGGCTTGACCGTGGACATCGGCATCCCCGCCTTTTTGCCTGGCTCCCAGATCGACCTGCATCCGGTGCAGGATTTAGACCAGTTCATAGGTCAAAGACTCACCTTTAAGGTCCTCAAATTCAACCGCAAGCGAGGGAACATCGTGCTCTCTCGCCGCTCCATCATGGAACAAGAGCGGGAGGTCTTAAAAAAGGAGACCCTGAAAAATCTCTGCGTGGACGCCGTGGTTGAAGGCGTTGTCAAGAACATCACCAACTATGGGGCCTTCGTCGATCTGGGAGGGGTTGACGGATTGCTGCACATTACCGACATGGCGTGGGGGAGAGTGGGCCACCCCGCCAAGCGATTTTCCGTGGGTGACCGCGTTACCGTCAAGGTGATTGGCTTTGATCAGGGCTCCGGCAGGATCTCCCTGGGACTCAAACAGCTTACCCCGGATCCCTGGACGACGGTGGCGGAGAAATACGCCCTCGGGTCACGGGTCAGGGGAAAGGCGGTGAGCATCACCGACTATGGGGTCTTTGTGGAGCTGGAGGAAGGGCTCGAGGGGTTGGTGCATATCTCGGAGATGTCATGGACCAAGAAGATCAAGCATCCCTCCAAGTATGTTCGCATCGGCGATATCGTGGAGGCGGTGGTGCTGAACGTCGATACGGAGAAAAAGCGCATCTCCCTGGGGATGAAACAGGTCGAGCCGAATCCCTGGGATCTCATCGAGGAAAAATATCCCGTGGGGACCAAGATCGTGGGGCAGGTCAAGACCGTCACCGATTTCGGGATCTTCATCGGGATCGATGAGGGGATCGACGGCCTCGTGCATGTCTCGGAGCTTTCCTGGACCAAGAAGATCAAGCGCATTGCCGATGCCTATAACAAGGGACAAGAGGTAGAGGCCATCGTGCTGAAGATAGACAAGGAGAACGAGCGCTTTTCCCTGGGCATCAAACAGCTGCGCCCGGATCCCTGGGAGACGGTCCCCCAGAAATATAAGACCGGACAGGTAGTCACCGGCATCATCACGAGCCTCACCGATTTCGGAGCCTTTGTGGAGCTGGAGGAAGAGCTGGAGGGCTTGATCCATATCTCCGAGCTCGGCACCGGCGAGCAAAAAATCGGGCATCCCTCCGATGCCGTCAAGGCGGGGGATAAGGTCACCGTCATCATCCTCAATGTCGACCCCCGGGAGCGGAAGATCGGTTTAAGTATTAAGGCATTGCTGCGCAAGAAAGAAAGGGAGGAGATAAAGCAATACGTGGGAGGCGACGAAGAAGTCACCTCGAACCTGGGGGAGATGATCCAGAATGAGATGCAAAAGAACCGTCCTGAAGAGAAGACCGAGGGCGAAAACGAAGGAGCTTGATCACGGAGCGCTACCGGTTAATCCGCACGGATAAAAACATTAAAAACCATACTATCTGCTACATCCGCCCCTGCCCAAGGGGCGTTTTTGTTGCCGGGGAAGGGCACCGGAAACCCGCCTTCAGTATTCGCTGTTTCAATCTAATCACAATGATTGACAAAACTAGTGAAATGGTTTCATAATTTGTTAGCGCCATACATAAAGGTGAGGATCAGGACAAACAGGATGATCTAAAAATTAACATTTGGGATAACATTAATTATAAGGGTAACCGCTATAAATCATAAGTTAGCACACCACGGGAGGTAGAATTATGGCAAACGGTTTTATGGGCAGCATATTAAGGATCAATTTGACAGCGGGATCAATATCGGAAGAGGTTATCCCGGACGATAAAATGAGGAAATATCTGGGGGGTGTGGGCATTGCTACAAGTTATCTCTATGACGAAGTCCCCGCAGGGGTGGACCCCCTGGGCGCAGAGAATAAGCTAATATTCATGACAGGTCTCCTGACCGGGACAGCCTCGGCCAGCGCCTCCAGGTACTCCGTTGTTGCAAAATCGCCCCTGACGGGGATCTGGGGGCACGGCAACTCCGGCGGAAACTTCGGCCCCATGCTGAAGCGAAGCGGCTACGACGGAATCATCATTGAAGGGGTTTCTGCTAAACCGGTGTATCTGGAGATCATTGGCGGGAAAGCGGCTCTCAAAGATGCGGCCCATCTCTGGGGGAAAAGCGTCAATGAGACCGAGAACATCATCCAGCAAGGGGCCGGCCAGAAGCCCGTTCTTGCATCCATCGGCCAGGGGGGCGAAAACCTCGTCCGATACGCGGCCATCATGAACAACCGTCACCGCGCCGTGGGGCGCTGCGGTCTCGGAGCTGTGATGGGTTCCAAAAAGCTGAAGGCGGTTGTCTGTTCAGGGAGTGCCCGGATCGAACTCCATGATCCGGAGATGTTCAAACAGGTTTCGAAAAAACAGATCGGTTACCTGAATGAGTCCGTGCTCAAGGTGGGCTTTGAAGCATTTGGGACCAATCTGGTCGCGGACATGGTCAATGCGCGGGGCGGCTATCCCACCCGAAACTGGCAGAGCGGCCTTTTCGATCAGATCGAGGAGATGAACGGCCAAGCCATGACCGACAAGGTGCTGGTCAAGGAACTTGCGTGCTTTGGGTGTCCCATCGCCTGCGGGCGCGGAACAGCGATTAAGGAAGGCAAGTGGGCCGGAAGGAGCGGCGAGGGGCCGGAATACGAAACCACCAACATGTTCGGGGCTTGTTGCGGCATTGCAGACATGAACGCGGTAACCATGGCCAACTATCTATGCAACGAATACGGCATCGATACCATATCGGCGGGATCATCAATAGCCTTTGCCATGGAATGTTTTGAGAAGGGGATATTGACGAAGGAGATGACCGGCGGCAGAGATATAAATTTCGGTGACAGCGATATCATTGTGGAACTGGTGGAAAAGATCGCGAAGAGGGAGGGGGTAGGCGACCTACTCGCGGAAGGGACAAAGGTCATGGCTGAAAAGCTCGGGGGGGGCTCTTCTGTTTTTGCCATGAACGTGAAGGGACTGGAACTTCCGGCCTATGACCCTCGTGCAGCCAATATCTGCGGGCTGGGATACGTAACGGCGAACCGCGGTGGGGACCATATCACCGGTTTTATCGAAGCGCCCACCTTCATCGACGCCCCGATCCTGCTTGTCGAGGAGAGCAGCATCGAAGACCCGCTGAACGCCAAACCGGAAGAAGCCAAGATTCTGATGAACATGGAAGACGCCCTGACCTCTCTGGACGCCCTGGGAGGGTGCAAATTTATGGGGGCGCTTCTGAAGCCTGAAGACCTGGTAGACCTCATCAAGTGCGCCACAGGATGGGAGGACTTCACGGTTAAAGATTTCAGGCAGTGCGGCGAGAGGATCTACAATCTCGGCAGGGTATACTGCAACCGGGAAGGCATCCGGAGAGAGGACGATGTGCTTCCGGATAGGCTCATGAAAGAACCGCTCCCGGACGGGCCTGCAGAGGGGATGACGGTAAAAACGGATATTCTGGAGATGCTCAAGGATGCATACTATCAGTACCGGGGCTGGAATCTGAAAGACGGGGTGCCTTCCGTGGCCAAGCTTCAGGAACTGGGCCTGGATGAGCTCATTGAGGATGTAAAAAAAATGTAATGGATGGAGGAGGAGCGGTGTGAACTATTCCGACAAGCCCTGGCTGAAGAGCTACAAGCTGGGGCCGTACAAACTGAAAGCGACCTGCAAGCCCTATCCGGTAGAGCCGCTCTGGAAAGTCCTGGACAACGCCGCGGAAGCCGGCGGCCGGAAGACCGCCGTTCAGCTGGGGGAGAGGCAGGTGTCATACAAAGAACTGCGGGAGCAGGCAGATGCCCTGGCCTTTGTACTGGCCGGCATGGGCATCCGGCGCGGCGACCGGGTGTGCCTCTTTCTCCCCAACTGCATTGAGTTTGTCATCGGCGACTGGGGCATCATTAAATCAGGGGGCGCCACGGTGCCCACGAGCACGATGAGAACGGATGAAGGCCTCCTCCATGAACTGGCGCAGTCCGGCGCCCGGGCCGTCATCTGCTGTGAAGCTGATCTGCAGCGCGTCATGGCTCTGAAGTCTAAAACGGCAATTGAGAATATTATCGTCGTCCCGGACTTCGGGGCTGAAGGGCTGAAAAGCAGCTCCCTCCCGGCAGGGGTCTCGGAATTCAAAAAGCTTGTCGAGGAAAATCTGGGAAAATCGGCGTCGGTGGAAATCGATCCGATGAACGACCTCTGCGAGCTTTCTTTCACAGGAGGCGCCACAGGTTTACCCAAAGGCGTTATGATCACCCACTTCAACCGGTATGCAAACCTGGTCCATGGGCTTGGCTGGCTTCTGGAACCGCTCTCCAGGGGGATCATCGGCAAATCATCGGTTTACATCACGATACCCCTGTTCCATTCCTACGGGCATGCGCTGGTGCACATGGCCGCCTACTGGAGCCTGCGGGTGATCATCGCCCCGGACCCGCGCGATATCGAAAACATCGTGAATACCATCAAGGAACTCCGCCCGTTTCTCATTCCCACGATTCCTACGCAGCTCATGCGGATCGTGAATTACAAGATAGGCAGGGTGAACTGTCTCTTCTTCTCCGGCTCGGCGCCCCTTCCTGAATCGGTGCGCGAGGCTGTTATGAAGGACATGGGCAACCCCATCGGCGAGGGATACGGGCTCACGGAAACGGCCCCCGTTGCGACCCTCAACCCGTCGGCGTTTTCCAAGATCACCGGGTTCATGTCCAAGGAGAAGCGCGGGCTCGGTGTCCCTGTTCCTGATACGGATTTCAGGGTCGTCGATACCGCTACGGGCGAAGATGTGCCCTTCGGGGAAACCGGCGAGATCATCATCAGGGGTCCGCAGGTCATGAAGGGGTACTGGCCCGATGCGTCGGGGCGCACGCAGGACGGGTGGTTCCATACGGGAGACCTTGGCTACATGGACAACGAGGGCTTCTTTTATGTGACCGACCGGATCAAGGACATGATCAATGTGTCCGGACTGAAGGTCTACTCCACCAAGGTGGATGACGTGATTTTCCGGCACCAGGGGGTTCAGATGGTGGTGACCATCGGGGTTCCGGACCCGGAGCGCGAGGGGAGCGAGCGTGTCGTCGCCATCGTAAGAACGAAAGAGGAGTTTTCCGGAAAAGTTTCCGCAGACGAAATCATCAATCTCTGCAGGGAAAAGCTTGCTCCCTACGAAGTTCCTAAAATCGTGGTCTTCAAGAATGATCTCCCCATGACCGTGACCGGAAAACTGTGGAAGAAGGAACTCCGCGAGGAGTTCAAGGAAATTCTCGGCAAGAAAGCATAACGATCGGCTCAATAAAGAGAGAGGAGGCTTGATATATGTCCGTACCGTACTGCACACCGGAATGGCTGGAGGCCTTTGAAAAGTCGTACAAGGCTAACCCTAAATTCGAGAATGCTCTTAAAAAGCTAACCACGAGGACTTATTTCAAAGTTCTTGCCGAGCCGCAGTGGGGAATCGATCAGGATATCATCTTCGGTGCTGTCATCGTATCCGGCCGGCTCGAAAGGGTTGAATTCATCACTGCTGAGAACGCAAAGAAAGTCGGTGACTTTATTCTTTCGGCGACACCGATGGAATGGAAGAGTATCCTCACGAAAAAAAGGAAGTTTGTCACCGATTTCATGCTCGGGAAGATCAAGCTTGAGCACGGCAGCAAGATAGGCATTCTGAGCATTGCCCCCCATGCAAACACGATCGTGGATGCCATGACGCAGGTGGAGCTCAAGTTTCCCGACCAGATGACCGCCGATGAGGTGAAAAAATACCGGGCGCACATGAAGGACTTCCGAGCCAAGCTGGGCGTTTAAGAACCTGTCATGATTGTTGAGATAAAGGTCTTTTCAACCTTAAAACGCTATGTTGCCGGTTCAGATATGCTGGTGGGAGATAACAGGTGGCAGATACCTGAAGGCATAACGGCACGTGAGCTGGGTAAGAAATTAAAGATCCCGGACAAGGAGATTAAAATCATCCTCATTAACGGGCGAAAGGCTGCTGATGACCATGTCTTGAATGAGGGTGATGCGGTTTATATTTTCCCCCTTCTCATGGGGGGGTGAGTGCGTATATCCTGATTTCGGTATAGCATCTCTATTTTCATAGCCAGACTTATTGTTTGACCATCAAAGATACAGGGAGGCGACAATGGCTGAGAAACATAAAGTGCTTATTATGCGCTGTGCTCAATACGACCCAGCGAAGATTTATCGTGTCGTGAAAAAGGGCATGGAAGAGTTGGGAATCAGACCTACGGGGAAGATCCTGCTGAAGCCGAATGCCGTTATTGCCCATCCTGAAATATTTCCCCATGCCTTTACGCGACCGGAATTCCTTGACGGCGTGATCTCGGCTACGAAAGAAAGGGCCGAGAACCCCCAAGAGATAGCCGTGGGAGAACGGTCGGGTATCACCATTCCCACCCGGTTTTGCTTCCAAATGGCCGGTTACACCAAGGTAATCAAAAAACAGAAGATCAAGGCATATTATTTTGATGAGTCACGGCAGCTCCCCTTTAAACTGAAAAGAAAAGAAAACCTCCGCAAGACGATTTTTGTCCCGAAGCCGATTGCCGAATGTGATTTTCTGATCAACCTGCCCAAGTTCAAGGCACATCCATGGTGCAGACTCACGATGAGTCTCAAAAATTTCATCGGCATTCAGGATGACCGGCACAGACTGATTGACCATAATGTCTTTCTTGAGCACAAGATTGCGGATCTCCAAGAGGTAATCCAGCCCAAATTTATCGCCATCGATGCCATTTCCGCGGGACAAAAAATGATGCTGACGCCGACTCCGTTCGACATGGGCGCGATCGTGATGGGGACAAATTCTTGTGCCGTGGATACCGTAGGCTGTCATATGGTCCATGTCGACCCCAAGGATCTTATCCATCTGCGATTTGCCTCGAAAAGGGGTTTTGGCCCCATGAGCCTTGATGAAATCGATGTATCCGGCGACTTCCCCCTGGCAGAGGTCCGGAAAAAAACCAAGAACTTTGAATTCTGC
>Ga0256868_10001496_pt1 | contig 12670 bp, 11 predicted proteins | sample RVTome_13_FD_187341 | JGI IMG/M metagenome (GOLD analysis project Ga0256868, IMG submission 187341) | Soil microbial communities from uranium-contaminated site in the Upper Colorado River Basin, Wyoming, United States - RVT92D227 HiSeq ... | reverse complement strand
GGTTCTTTCCAGGTGGCGTGGACGGGACAAACCTTCACACAAGGCGGGTTCTCACACTGCTGGCACTGAACAGGCAGATAGATGAACCCCTTCTCGGGGACCTCCGGAGGATTGTAATAATGCTCGGAGTTTTCAAGATTGATAAGATTCCCTCGCTTGAGTCTGAGAACCCTGATCCATTGGAGCTGAGGTTTATAGCGGGAATTATTGTTTTCTTCTACGCACGCATAGACGCATCGTCTGCAACCGATGCACCTGGAAAGGTCAAGACCGTAGCCCCACAGGGTATCGGGGATAGCTCCCTTTGTGCTGATTTCAAATTTCTTTCCGTATTTTTGCGAATATCTCTCTTCCAGCTTAGCAATGATGCGCTTCTTTTCATCAGGGGTCAATTCGCGAAAATGCTTTTGGAGAAAATCCTCAGCTTCCTCCTTGCTGCAGGAGGAGAGGAGGGGAAGAGAAAGACCAGCTAAAGTGGTGAGTGAAAGATTACGAATGAACTCTCTTCGGGTGAAAGGTTTATTCTCCATGTTTCCTATCCGTCGGGCGGTGGGGTGGCGGTTCGGGCTTTAGCGATTTGAATTTTGGCTCATGGGGGTCATGGCAGTGGGCACAGAGGAAGTAGGTTCTTTTCCCTGATCCCATAAAGTACCCCGTTCTTTTCCCATGAATGCCCGCTCTCCAGTCTCTGTATCGAGGCCCATGACACTCGCCACAAAGTCGGTAACTTTCAGTAAATTTGATTAAATCCCCGTTATAGAGCCTCAGCTTATCTCGATTCTTTGCATCGTGGCAGTCGAGACACCATCGCATCGTTTCGGCGTGATGGAGCTTGATATCCGTGTGTTCTTCTTTCAATTCCCTCTTCTTTCGATTCACCTCCATAGTGGCATGGCAATTGCCGCAAGGGAACATTCCCTCGGTCATCGGGGGAGGAGCGACAGGGAACTCTTCGCCTGTCCCATTTGCAAAGGACACAAAACAGACCCCTAACAAAAGCATTCCCAATACAATGGCCTTGGCTACTTTTTTCATTTTTGAACGATAAACGGGTGGGGGAGAAGGAGTTTAGTTTTTGACCCGAAAAACCGATGGCACTAAAAACCTTCCCGATAAATTTAATGAAAAAACATTAACATAATCCATTGACATCATCAACGGTAAAAAACAAATACCTTGGAATCTCCCCTCCCTCTCCATTACAACTTGCAATAGGGTTGTCTGTATGATAACTTTTCTTTATGCACATCGATATTCAGTTTGTGCCTTCTCCCTCCAATCCTAATCTTTTTTCTGATCGAGTCGTTGTCGTTATTGATATCCTCAGGGCAACCTCCGTCATAGTCCATGCGATGTCACAAGGAGCTCTTGAGATCATTCCTGCGGCCACGATAGAGGAAGGTTTGCAAATAGCTAAGGCTTTTCCACGAAGTTCTACACTTTTGGGAGGGGAGAGGGAAAGCAGGAAGATCCCGGGATTCGATTTAGGGAATTCTCCTAAAGAATATGTCGCAGAAATAGTGAAAGGGAAGAAATTGATCCTGACAACGACCAATGGGACAAGAGCGTTTTATTTGGTTTCCCCCGGGAAAGAAATTTTAGTGGGAAGTTTTCTTAACATAGGAGCCATTGCACACAGATGTATTGAATTGGGCAGGGACCTCCTCATTTTTCCTTCAGGAGATGAAGGAAGCTTTTCGCTGGAAGATTCAATCTGCGGAGGAATGCTGATTGACCTGATCACAAAAAAGGAGAAGAAGCCCATTTCTTTGACCGATGCCTCCTATGGTGCTCAAATCCTTTATCAGCGATTTAAAGATAATTTGTTGGAGGCTTTTCACCTCTCCCATCACGGAAAAGAGTTGATTAACCGTGGCTTTGAGGATGACCTCGTCTATTGCGCTCAAATTGATATGACCCCCCTTGTCCCGATATTCTGGGACGGGGTGATCAGGGCCAAGTGATTGCAGAAAGCGGATTGCGGGATGCGGAATAAAGAATATCGCAAAAGCCCGTGGTTCCAAACGGAAAATCTCAATGCGATGCAGATCGAGGAGAACGAGCGATGCGACGCCGGGATCGAAAAATGACGAACAAAGAAACCATCCTGGCTATTTTAGAACAGGCTCCAGTAGGAAGGATGGCCACCATCAATCGGAATGGGTTTCCGGTCATCAAGCCTGTCAATTTTCTCTACTGGGGCGGGAAGATCTATCTTCATTCCTCAACGAAGGGAGAGAAGATCAGCGATATCCGTCGAGGAAGCCCTGTCTGTTTTGAGGTGGATGAACCCATTGCCTATGTGGCGGCGATGGGACCCGCCTGCAGGAGCAGTTATTATTATCGAAGCCTTATCGTTAAGGGAAATGCTGCCATCGTGAGCCAGCCTGACATGAAATCGAAAATTCTTGAGAGGCTGATGGAGAAATACCAGCCAGAGGGCGGCTATGAAGAAGTAACAGAGGAGATTCTCAAGAGAACGGCAGTGATCGAGATTTCTATTCGTAAAATAACTGGAAAGGAACATTTGGGTTAGATGAAATCTTCTGTCTCCATTGTTAAGTGCCAAGATTATGATGAAGGCAAGGTTTTGAGTACACTTCGGCAGAGTATCGACCTGATCGGAGGGATTCAGAATTTTGTAAAGAAGGGCAGTCGTGTTCTTCTCAAGCCTAATCTTCTTTATGGAAAGAGACCGGAGAATGCTATTACCACGCATCCTTCGATCGTCAGGGGGATGATTCAGATCGTTCGGGAAGCAGGAGGGGTCCCTTTCATCGGAGATAGTCCTTCGATAGGGAGTCTGATGAAGACTGCCGAGAAAGCTGGCATCAAGGCAGTGGCAGATGAGATGAAATGCCCTCTTGTGGAGTTTGACAAACCAGTTCTCCTTTCAAAAGGGACGGGAAAGATATTTAAGCAGTTAGAGATTGAGCAGACGGTTTTGGAAGCCGATGTCATCATCAACCTTCCGAAATGGAAGACTCACGCCCAGATGCTTCTCACGTTGGGGGTAAAAAATCTCTTCGGATGTATTCCCGGACCTCGAAAGCCCCTATGGCATCTTAAGGCAGGAGATGATCGAAAACTCTTTGCCCAAATACTTTTTGATATCTACCAGATCATCCAGCCCTCCCTCACCATCTTGGACGGGATTCTGGGAATGGAAGGGAATGGGCCGAATAGCGGCCGCCCAATTTCAATAGGATTGATTTTGGCAAGCGGGGATTCTTTGAGTTTGGATCAAATCGTATGCGATCTTTTAGGAATTTCAAGAAAATCCTTGCCGACGAATCGAGTGGCGATTGAACAGGGAATGGGAAAAGACACGATTGAGGTTTTTGGGGAGAAGGTGGAGGATGTCAAGATATCCAAGTTTCAATTTCCAACCCTTTCTCAGACAGATTGGGGTCTTCCAGGATTTTTGAAAAACGCATTGAAAAATGCATTCACTTCGAAACCGATCATTGTAGAGAAAATGTGCAAGGATTGTGAGCAATGTGCAACGATCTGCCCACCCAAGGCCCTAACAAGGAAGGGAAAGGATTTGACTTTTGATTATGGAGAATGTATTCGCTGCTTCTGTTGCCTCGAGGTTTGCCCGGAGGGAGCGATCTCGATCAAGCCAGGATGGGCGCTAAGGCTTAAATCCAAATTTCAAAATCCAAATGTCAAATGAATGTCAAATTGTAAAGGCAAAACATTTTGATTCGAGCTTAGGATTTGATTTGTCATTGATTCACCTTCGGTTCATCACTTCGTGCGAACTTTGGCATTTGACATTTTAACGCAATGCGTAACATTAAACTCCTGATTGAATACGATGGGACGAATTATCAAGGATGGCAGGTCCAGCCCAAGGGCCTGACCATCCAGGGGATGCTTGAAGAGAAGCTGTCACGTCTTACGGGTGAGAGAATTCATATAATTGGTTCTGGCAGAACAGATTCAGGGGTTCATGCCTTAGGCCAGGTCGCTCATTTCAAGACGCAAAGCCAGATGGATATCCGCACGATCCAGAGGGCGCTGAACAGTCTCCTCCCTCCTGATATTGTGATTCAAAAGATTGAAGAGGTTGACGAAGGTTTTCACGCCCGGAAGCATTCAAAAAGCAAAGTCTATGAGTACCGAATTCTCAACCGGAATCTTCGGTCAGCCTTTCATCGTGGGTATGTATGGTATATCCCCCAAAAATTAAATTTGACGGAGATGAAGAAAGCGACTCAAAGTCTGGTTGGAGAGCATGACTTCTCGTCGTTTCGATCAGTGGGTACACCCACTCAAACAGCGGTTCGAAGGGTGATCCGAGCCGAGTGGAAGAGGGGGCGAGATGGCCTCATCCGTTTCGAGATCGAAGCCAACGGTTTTCTGAAACAGATGGTGAGGTCAATCATCGGGACATTGGTCGAGATTGGAAAAGGCAGGATGAAGGCTTCGGATTTTCGACAAATCATGAATTCCATGGAAAGGAAAAATGCAGGTCCCACTGCCCCGGCCCAGGGATTGTTTTTAAAAGAAGTAAAATATTAGCAGATGGTTCACAGCTGATAGCCAATAATGATTCTTCTATAAGCTATTAGCCATAAACTATTAGCTATATTTTTATCAACTCATATTTTCTTGTTCCCATCCCGATTTCTTCGGCATAGGCCAATTGAATGTTCCAGTCCACTTTTGGATAAATCGCTTGAAATTTGTCGTCTCCGGGTTTCCAGGCCCCGGGGAGTTTAGAGGATCGGTTTCCTTCTTGCCCGTTGACCAAATCGACTGACGCCTGATCGATCGCAACCGGATCCTCAGAAGAAAGAATCCCAATATCATTGACAATCGGCGTATCGGAATACCCATAACAGTCACAGGCGGGGGAGATCTGAGTGAGAAAGTTTAGGTAAAGAGTCTTTCCCTTTATCTTCTGGATAGCTCCATAAGCATACTCCACCATTTTCTTTTGAAAAATAGGGACGCTCTCGTTCAATTGGACCTGAATAGCCCCGGAAGAACAGGTGAGTATGCATTCTCCACACCCAACGCATTTTTTAGGATCGATAAAGGCAATGCTCTGTTTTGTTTCGACTCCTGATTGAAGTGGCCGCATCGAAATCGCTTCTTGTGCGCACCAACTGAGACAGGTTTCGCACCCTTTACAGGCTTTCCCATTGACTCGGGGTGAGATATTTGAATGTTGACTCAGCTTTCCTTGGCGGCTGGCGCACCCCATCCCCAGATTCTTCAGAGCTCCTCCAAACCCCGACAGCTCATGACCTTTGAAATGGGTGACGGTGATCAGTCCATCTGCCATATAGATCTCCCGGGCGATGTTGACTGTTTTGAAAATAGGTTTGTCAATCCGAACTTTCACGGCGCTATTGCCTCTCAAACCATCGGCAATCAGAATAGGGGCATTCACGACAGACTCGGTAAATCCATTTTCAAAAGCCGTGGTCAGATGGGAGACCGCTTCACTCCGAGTTCCAACGTAAAGGGTATTGGTATCTGTCAAGAAAGGCTTCCCATTATATTGTTTGACTCGATCCACCACCTTTCTCAAAAAGATGGGCCGAACATAGGCTGTATTTCCTTTTTCTCCAAAGTGGAGTTTGATCGCTACCAGATCCTTCTCTCTGATCTTTCCCTTCAGATCAACACGATCCAAAAGGATATCCAATTTATCCAGGAGGGTTTTCTTAGATTCAACCTTCAGATCCGAGAAAAAGACAGGACTCTTCATTTTAGAACCCCCTTGCCAAAGATTCTAAGGAAATCCTTCTCCTGTGTCAATGATCGGAGGGGAGACGACAGGCTGTTGAAAAACGCCCATCTGCAGCGTTATCCGGCCGCCTCACCGTCTCGGCGGCGTGGCAACAAGTCGCTCCTTATTCGTCGCGACACCACCCCTCATCCTTCGTCGTTGCGACGTACATTCAAGTACGTCTCACTCCTCATGATTTCGGGCGTCTTGCATCTGGGCATTTTTGATCAGCCTGGAAAAAACGAATTTTCCACCAGGCTGATAAGAGTTTGACCCATTCGTTGAAAGGGAATCGTCATATTTAGGTGAAGAAGTTGAAAGGAAGGAGTCGAAAAGAAGTCGAAAGGGTTGACTTTTAGTCGGGAAAAAAGGTAGTTTATATTGTTGTCTTAGATAGGGTAAGTGACGGAAAGGAGAAGAGATGAAACGAGCTGAACCGACCCAGATTCGTAACATAGGAACCTTTGGCCATGGCGGAGAAGGGAAAACTTCCCTGGTCGAGGCAATTCTTTTCAATACGGGGGAGAATACCCGCCTTGGCCGCGTCGATGATGGGTCCTCTTTAATGGATTTTGAACCGGAGGAAATTAATCGAAAGATCAGCATCAGTGCTTCTCTTTCTCATTTTGAGTGGAATAAGCATTCATTTCATGTCATTGATACACCGGGGTATGCCAATTTTATCGCTGAGGCAAAGGCTGCCATGAGGGTGGTTGATGGAGCCATCGTGGTGATCGGAGGGAATTCTGAGGTAAAGGTTCAGACCGAAACCGTATGGGGCTATGCGAATGAATTCCAAATTCCACGGATTCTTTATGTCACCAAGATGGATACGGAGAGAGCCAATTTTCTTAAAGTGGTTGAGGAGGTAAAAAAGATTTTTCCATCCAAGACGCCCGTTCCCGTTCAGCTTCCCATCGGCGAGCAAGGGAATTTTAAGGGACTGGTCGATTTAATCCAGAGAAAGGCCTATGTCTACCGAGAAGATGGAAGCGGGCAATTCGAGGTGAAAGACGTCCCGCCCGACAAGAAGGAAGAAGTGGAGAGGTCTCGCGAGAAATTGGTCGAGACCGTCGTGGAGATGGACGATCAGCTGATGGAGAAATATTTGGAATCCGGTGAAGTTTCCACCGAAGATATCATCCGGTGCCTCCAGAAAGGTACGATTGAAGGAAAACTGGTGCCTGCGGCCTGCGGTTCCTCCACCCGGAATATAGGGATTCAACCTCTTCTGGATCTGGCGATTTCCTGTTTCCCTTCACCTTTAGAAAGAGGTTCCGTTCAGGGAAAGAATCCTAAGACAGGAGAACCTGAAACCCGTGAGCCCAAAGAAGATGCGCCGTTCTCTGCTTTTGTATTTAAGACGATCGCTGATCCCTTTGCCGGAAAGCTGAATCTCTTCAGGGTCTATTCCGGATCCGCGAATGCAGATTCTACCCTCTACAATTCAAAAAAGGATGTGAAAGAGAGAATCGCCCAGATTTTCTTGCTGGAAGGGAAAAAGCAGAAACCGATAGGTTTCGCCGGCGTGGGGGATATCGTGGCGGTTGCCAAGCTAAAGGAGACCACCACAGGGGACACCTTCTGCGATGAGAAAAAGCCCATTGTGTTCGAAGAAACAAAACTCCCTCTTCCTGTAATCTCCTACGCGCTGACCCCAAAAAGCAAAGGGGATGAGGATAAAATCACCGCCTCACTCGCGCGTATCCACGAGGAAGATTCGACGATGATGTTAGGCCGAGATGAACAAACCGGTGAGATCATTCTCTCCGGTGTGGGGCAGACCCATGTGGAGGTGATCGTTGAAAAATTGAAAAGAAAATTCGGAGTGGAGGTGAACCTCAGTGTCCCGAAAGTTCCTTACAAAGAGACGATTCGCGGATCAAAGACCGGTGTGATTTACCGTCATAAGAAACAGACCGGAGGCAGGGGACAGTTTGCTGAAGTCCATTTCGATATTTCTTCTCTTCCACGGGGATCGGGTTTCGAATTCGACAATGCTCTCAGTGGGATGAACGTTCCAAGAAACTTTGTTCCAGCCGTGGAGAAGGGAGTTGCTGAAGCCATGCAAAGTGGAGTGTTGGCTGGCTATCCTGTAGTGGATGTGAAAGTCCGTTTCTATGATGGAAAATCTCACGAGGTCGATTCTTCGGAAATGGCTTTCAAGATCGCTGCGATCATGGCCTTTAAAAAGGGGGTACAGGAAGCCAACCCCGTGCTTCTCGAACCGATTATGAAGGTCGTGGTGACGGCACCGGATGAGAACATCGGTGATGTGATCGGTGACCTCAACAGCCGCCGGGGAAGGGTTTTGAGAGTCGATGGCAAAGGAAATTATCAAATGATCGAGGCCAATGTCCCCATGTCAGAAATGTTGAAATATGCCCCGGACCTCAACTCCAAGACGGGTGGACGTGGAACGTTCACCATGGAATTTTCCCATTATGAAGAAGTTCCCGGACAAATGGCTGAGAAGGTGATTGCTCAGGCTAAGAAAGATAAGGAAAAAGAAGATTAAGAATTAAGAGTTATGAGTTATGAATTGAGAATTCACAAATTACGAGTCACGAGTCACGAGGAACAAATTTCAGATAAATGTAGCGGACACGTGGCGCGGACACGGACACGATAAATATGAAGGCCGTGATCCAAAGGGTAAAATCTGCCCAGGTTTGTGTGGATAGCCGAGTATCTGGAAAGATTGGTAAGGGCCTTCTGGTGCTCCTCGGTGTGGGGAAGGGCGACGGCGAGAAGGATCTTTCTTTTTTGACCTCCAAAATACCTGAACTGAGAATTTTCGAAGATGCCTCTGGGAAATTCAACCTTTCATTAAAAGAGATACATGGAGAAATGTTGATTGTCTCCCAATTCACCCTCTACGGCGATTGTCGGAAAGGGAGGAGACCTTCTTTCACGGAGGCAGAGGAACCAACCGCTGCAAACCATCTCTATGAACAATTCATTTTGAAATTGAGAGAACAGGGCATTCCTGTTCAGACCGGGGAGTTTCAGGCCAAGATGGAGGTTCATCTCGTTAACGATGGACCCGTAACGCTTTTGTTGGATAGCAGACAATCCCCCCTCTCCCCCCCCTGAAGCTGTGAAAAAATTCGGGGAGCCGGGCGGGCAAGAATATCTCCAAAGTTTTACAAATGCGGTTACCTGAAAGGGTAAAGGTAACAAAAGCCCGTAAGTGGTCAATAGGTGGTAGAGTTTTTCATTGTAAGCAGTCGACGTGAAGAGGTACCGCTGTAAAACTTTGGAAGCTCTCGGCCCATTGGGCCCTCGCTTCCCGTTCCGGCCCGACATCCCTGCCCGTCCTTTGCACAGGGGACAATTTTTTCACGCCTTCCCTTTATCAAAGGGGAGGATTAGAAAAAATTGGGAGAGAAGAGGAATTTTGAGAAGACTTTTTCACTTCCTTTTATTCATTTACTTTCTCCTCGTGGGGTCTGTGGCAATGGCCCAGATCTCGAGAGGAGGTAAGGAGATAGGGATGAAAGAGATCAGGGAGCCAGTTGTTGCAGGGGCATTTTATCCCGATAACCCGGAGGTTCTTTCACGGGATGTGAAGCGTTATCTCGAAAATGCAAAGAAGGATAAGCTGGAAGGTGAAATCGTTGCTCTGATCTCACCCCACGCTGGATATATGTATTCCGGCCAGGTGGCAGCCCATGCCTATAAATTGATCGAAGGAAAAACCTTCGAATCCGTAATCGTGGTTGCCCCAAGCCATCGGGCGCTTTTTAAAGGTGCCTCCCTTTATGATCGGGGAGGATACCGAACTCCCCTTGGGGTCGTCCCGGTTGATACGGACCTCTCCAAAAAGATGATGGAGAAACGAAAAGAGATTCAATTTTTCCCCGAGGCTCATTCCCAGGAGCATTCTTTAGAAGTCCAGATTCCCTTCTTACAGATCGCTTTAAAATCATTTAAACTGGTTCCCATTGTGATGGAGCCTTACTGGAGCTGGGAGACCTGCCAATACCTCGCCTCAGCTATTGCCGAGGCTGCGAGAGGGAAAAAGGTCTTATTGGTTGCAAGTTCGGACCTCTCCCATTTTCATTCTTATGACCAAGCGGTTAAACTTGATAAAATCGTGCTAAATCATATCGAACGTTTTGATCCAGAAGGATTGAACCGAGATCTAAAGAATGGACGTTGTGAAGCCTGTGGGGGAGGGCCAATCATTTCTATTATGCTGGCGGCTAAGGCTTTAGGGGCTAACAAAGGCAAGGTGCTCAAATACCTCAATTCCGGAGATGTGACTGGGGATCGAGGCCGAGTGGTAGGGTATACGGCTGGTGTTTTTTATAAGACAGCCGGGGGGAAAGAAAAGATGAAAGACGAAAAAAAGGTTGGTGTCGATTTGGGGTTAAATGAGGAGGAGAAGAAAACCCTCCATCATATTGCAAAAACAGTGATTGAAAATAAGACCAGAGGGAAACCGGTTCCTGACTTTAAGATCGAATCGCCTATTCTGAAGGAGAATAGGGGGGCCTTTGTGACCATTCAAAAAAGAGGACAACTGAGGGGTTGCATTGGATATATTGAAGGGCATGGGCCACTTCATAAGACGATTGAAAAAATGGCCGAGGCTGCGGCATTCAACGATCCCCGTTTCACCCCTGTCAAAGAAAAAGAACTTCCGGAACTCGATATTGAAATATCCGTTCTAACTCCCCTCAAGAGGATCACAGATGTCAATGAGATTCAAGTTGGGAAACACGGGATCTATATTAAGAAAGAATGGTTGTCAGGTCTTCTACTTCCCCAGGTCGCTACAGAATACGCATGGGATCGTCAGACCTTTTTAGAACACACCTGCCAGAAGGCGGGCCTTCCCTCCAACGCATGGAAAGAAAAAGATACAGAAATCTACATTTTTTCAGCGGATATTTTCTGATGCTTCGGGCGCCAGGCTCTTCTTTTTTGCGGGTTCTTCACAAATAGTTATTTGTTTCTCAGGATGTCTCATGTTGAGAACGTATAAACATAACATTGCAGCAAGGTTACCATGATCGGCAAGTGCCCCCAAGCCTCGGCTGTGGGCGTGGAGCTTCACATCAAACATTTTAATTTTCTATACGGAGGTGCGTTATGGACAAAGAACTTATCCTGGACAACGAATATATGACCGTATGGTATTATCCTCACAAGAAAATCGTCCACCATCAGATTCATAAATTTACGTATGGCCAGGCATTGCGGGACGGATTAAGTGCAGGAGCCGCGATATTAGAGGAAAGAGGGGCTCAAAAATGGTTGTCGGATGACAGGAAGAACGTTAGTCTCGATAAAGACGATAGGAATTGGACAGCCACTGTTTGGAGGCCTCGAGTCATCAAGGCAGGATGGAAATATTGGGCTCTTGTTCTCCCGGAAAAAATTATAGGACAGATGGTTATGAAAGGAATAATCGAGGAATATGCCAATACTGGCGTCACGGTGCAGATGTTCAGCGACCCCGATGAAGCCATGAGGTGGCTCGAGGCCCAATAGGCTACCCATAGATGTCTAAAGATTGTTCCTTTCGGATGAGGCTCCATTGTATGGAAATCAGGCCGGAGGGAATCAGGAAGATGATAAGTTCACCGTATAACACTTAGAAGGATTTTCTAATCCTCTAACTTAATCATAGGACAGGCAGGCTGGGCACTGAACTGTCGGCCTCTCGTCACGCAATCTTAAATTGTTGCACGATACTGGTCAGTTGTCTGCCCAGATCATTAAGGCTATGCGCTGTCTGATCCACTTGTTGCATGCCTTTCTGCGTTTGGGTCGCACCCTGGTTGATGTTCTCCATCGCCCGCGTAATCTGATCCATCCCGCCCAGTTGCTGGCGCGCGCTGGCCGTAATCTGCTCGGCCGCCCGCACCACCTGTTGCGCATGCTCCCGAATGACTCTGATCGAATCCCCGGTGGATTGAGCTAACTCTACACCCGTCTCCGCACTTTTGGTGCCCTTCTCAGTGACCATCACAGCTGTATTGGCAGCCTTCTGAATCTCACTGAGAATGCTGCTGACCTGGGCCGTTGCCTGACGGGACTGCTCGGCCAGGTTTCTGACCTCGCCCGCCACCACAGCAAACCCTCTTCCCGCCTCTCCAGCACGAGCCGCTTCCATGGCAGCATTGAGCGCGAGGAGGTTGGATTGGTCGGCAATATCGTTGACCGTGGCAATGATCTCGCCGATCTGAAGGGTCTGCTCGCTGAGGCTGAGAATGGTTTCAGCGATATGACGGACCTGATCCTTGAGGCTGAGCATGCCTTCTTCGGTCCGCTTGACAGCGTCCAGTCCGTTTTCAGCCAGTTTGAGGGTGTTGGTGGCCATCTCGGAGACCAGCTGTACGCGTTCGACGGATTGTTGGGCGGTTTGTCGGACCTCTTCGACCGTGGAGGAGGTTTCAGCCACAGAGGCGACCTGCTCGGTGACCGTGGCGGCTTGCTCGGCGGTTGCGGCAGAGATATTGTTGTTGGCACGGCTGATGTTGTCCGTCGCCTCTTGCATCTGACCGGTGAGTTCTCTTAGAATGGTCAGCATCTGTGCGAACGCATTGCCCACGGCGTCCCTCTCTGAACGGGGTTTCACGGCAGTGGTCAGATCGCCCTTGGCGACTTGATTGACAGCTTGGGCCATCTCGTTTAGAAGATCGATCATGTGGTTGAGGTTGTTTTTGATTTTATTGAATTCACCATTGTAGGAAGCGGTGATCTTGGGTGGGAGGTCTCCGACACTGATCCGTTCAATATACTCCGCTGCGATGCGCAGGGGGCCGGTGACTGCATCAAGGGTATCATTAATGCCCTGGACGAGGTTTCGGAAATCCCCCTGGTGTTTGGAGGCATCGGCGCGGGTGGTGAGATCGCCTTCGATGGTGGCCTGGACCAGCATGTTGACGTCCGCGATCTGGGACTTAA
>Ga0256868_10001495_pt1 | contig 12673 bp, 11 predicted proteins | sample RVTome_13_FD_187341 | JGI IMG/M metagenome (GOLD analysis project Ga0256868, IMG submission 187341) | Soil microbial communities from uranium-contaminated site in the Upper Colorado River Basin, Wyoming, United States - RVT92D227 HiSeq ... | reverse complement strand
GGCCACAACCTAAAATATTGGGTAGATAGGTAACACCTTTCAGGCCCCGGGCGATAGTCTCTGCAGTCCCTTGCGAGCAACCAACGCTGGGAATTACAAGCACATGGTTTCTTGTTCCTGCTTTCCCATCCGGCCTGTGATAACCCTGGAAATTCATCATATCTCCCCTCGCGGCTGACTGACCATATTATGTATGTGAATATGCTCTCCTCGGAGAATTTTTGTTGTGCTTTGTCCGATGGGTTCTCCATACTTAATTACAACTTCCCCTTCCTCCATATCTTTCAAAGCAAATTTATGACCCATAGGAATATCTGATAAGAGCTGGATCTTTCCAATTCGGCCCTGGACTTTTACAGTAACTTTGTTCCCCGCATTGAGTGGTTTGAGGGCTATGGCTACATTATCTTTTTCATGAATCACCATGACCCGTGTTTTATTTCTCATTGGATCTCCCTCTAAAAACAATAACCTATGCCAGGAGAGCACCTTGGAACACGAAAAAACTCTGGGTGTTTGGGTTAGGGCTACGGTTACGAGGCCCGTTTGGTTTAGGGTTGAAGGGTTACGTAAGATCTTTAAAACGAACGACGTAACCGATTGACGAAACGGGCATCTTTACCCTTACCGTGAGACGAAACTATTTTCCTCTGATAATCCCTAATGCTCCCAAGCGGTAATAGGAACAATAAGGCCGCCTGAAGGGAATACAGCAACGCGGGCATCTGGGTGATCATTCTGGAGTAAACTCAAGCCTTCCGCAATGGAAGAAGCATATTCCAAACCCATGGTCCTTGCTTCTGCTTTCGAAATGAATGGGGAAACAAGTATCGTCCGTATTTCCGGCCTCAAAAAAACATTAGACATGGCCATATTAAAATCCATAGGCTTGTCCGGCAAAAAGGCCATCCCCTTTGACAAAGCTTCCTTTATATAAGCAGCAGGATTGTTATTGGACTTCTGTCTCACCTCAGTAATTGAGTTGAGGAATTCGGCAACGATCGGGCCTATGATAGGTGCTACAAGCAAGATGGCCCCTCCATTTTTTGTGACAATATCTGGGGTGTTTAACCCTTTAAAAAGTTGGTGACCGTGAGTATGAGGATAGGTTGAGGTAATCGTCACATCGACCTTCTCCTCGAATTGATGCCCGAGTTTCTCCGAGCATACCTTCACTGCTTCCTCAAAGGCCATCTCCAGACTTCCACCTATGATGCGTATAACTTCTCCCTTCTGGTTATAAACACAGTTGATCGAGAAATCGAGGCCAATCGCTCGTGCGGCTTTCATACAGCCTTCATGGAAAGGATTACCTTTGATCACTCCTGTCGCAGATCGAGGATGGATCACATGCTTCGTATGATGATCTCGAATGTATTCGAAATTGCATACGCCGGGCATGATGATCTTTGGGCCACCTCCATAACCCGCCATGGGGTGAGGCAAAATGGAGCTGATCCCTAACCGCAGGTCTGCATGAGCAACCTCCGGGTTGACCTTCACTACTCCCCCATCCTCAGGTATCTTAATGGGCACGAGATCGTTCTGCCATGCGTTGTGTTGAATTACCTTATATGATGATACTACATCCCTCCCTAATTTCGCTTCAAGGGCTTCCCTCTCCATGGCTTCATGAGTTCCGATAGCCATCACAATCGTGATATGATTACGTGAGAACCCGGAATTCGATAACTGGGAAAGCAGAATTTTTAGGATTTCTGCCGCTGGTGTTGGACGAGTTGAGTCATCTACGATGATAGCAATCTTGTGCGCTCGTGATAGCAGATCTTGGAAGGGGAGTGTCCCTGTTGGCTTTGAGAGGGCTTCAAGGGTCATTTGTTGAATCGAAGGGATTTGTGTTCCTTCTTCGGATTCAACAAAATGTAACGGTACCCATCCTTCTGGTAATGAGAAATATTGTTTCTTGTCTCGCCCAGCATATATATAATAATCCTGTCCCATTATGACCTCATTCTTGAATCATGTTTTCAAACTAACTGTAACATAATATATTCCACTATGTTAAGAACAAATCTTCATAAAAAAAACATTGGGTTAAGAAGCTAACGAAGATGACAGGGGCCCCTTGATATCGGGTCTTCATCAAGGCACCTGAGCTGTGTGAGGGGGGGTAGCTTAAGTTTTGCCTTAATCTCATCATCCAGCAAATAGTCTTTTCGGGTTATCAATCATGATCGTTTTTATCTTGTCTTCAGTTATACCGGCCTGTTTAAGAGCCGGAATGATATTTTTGAAAATGTGGGTCGGACTCAGGTCAAATGGGGTCTTGCCTAAAAAATGCCAAATGGTATCATGAGACAACATAATTCTACTTTCGTATCCAACACCGATTAAACCGATGATGCAAGCTTTACATATTTCATCCGTTGAGAGGAGTTTGTCCCCCAGCCTGTCAAAGGCAATATAGACACCTTTACCAAGAATGGCAAGATGATACTTAATATCAGCAGAACCACCCATATGCCCGATTAATATGCGCTTCGGATCTGCTCCCTCGGAAATAAGGAGGTCAGCCTGCTCGATACCCATCGTAGCGGCACCTCCGGTATGTGTAATAATTGGAACCCCTGTCTCTTTTTGGACCCTCGCTGCTGCTCTAAGGACCATTTCTTCGTAAGGGCTAATGCTCCCATCGCCTGTAGCTACTTTGATTACGCCCGGCTTAATGCCTGTAGTTCCAATTCCCTGTGTGATCTCCGCTTTAAACAGCTCGTAGATTTCATCAGTCGCATCACCGGCAATCCATTTCCGAAACTTAAAATAGCCAGAACCTCCATCAGCATCCGTGTAAAGTCCAGTTGAACAAATTATTTTCATGCCAGACCTCTCAGAAACCTCTCTAAGAAGTTCTGGATCTCGTGCACAATCACTGGGAGTACAATCAACAACTGTATCGACACCATATGTCTTGAGCTCCCTTATGGTATCCAGTGCAGTCTTAATACATGCCTCTCGGTTGAATGGCATTAATGTATAGTTGACATACCAACCTCCGTAACCAAACAAAACGTGCTCATGCATCAGGGTCTTACCCAACTCGCTTGGAGAAACTAAGCCAGTAACTGTATTCACCTTCGATTGTTTACTCATCATGACATCCTCCTAAGGATAAGAAAGATTATTAACCATTTTTACCATATGAATTGCTTCATCACTTATATCGAGTGCTGCTTCGAAGAACGCCTCAGAGAAATTAGGGTGAGCAAAGATCATCTCTTTAATGTCTTCGACTCCGATTTCATGTTTCATGGCCATGGCACCCAGATGGATCAATTCCGTTGCACTTGGGCCAAGGATGTGCACGCCAAGAATTTCTCCATATTTGCTTTCGGTAATGATTTTTACCATTCCCTCTTGTTCTGAAGCGGCAACAGCTCGGCCACAACCGATGAAGGGAAACTTTCCGATTTTTATCTCTCCCCATTTCTCTTTTGCCTCTTCCTCAGTGAGACCGATGGAGGCCGCCTCGGGGTAGGAATAGAGACAGGTTGGAACGAATCGGTAGTCTATTTTATTCTCTTCGCCTAAAAGATTTTTGACCGCTATCTTCGCTTCAAGAAATGCCTTATGAGCGAAAAAACCATTTCCTGTTATATCCCCGGCCGCATAGATTTCAGGAGAATGGGTTTGCATCCGGGAGTCTACCGGAATGAAGCCATTCTCCAAACTGAGGCCTGCCTTTTCAAGATCAAGCCCGTCGGTGTTTGCACGCCTGTCCCCCACAACTAATACCTTCTGAAAATCCAACTTTTCTTCATTGCCTTTATGTAGGACATTAAGAGTGACTATGTTATTCTTCTCTGATATGTTGGTTGCGACGATCTGAGCGTCAGTTAATATTTTTACCCCTCTTTTTGTCAATAAACCCCTGTACCGGACAGAGATCTCTCGATCCATTTTGGGAAGTATTCGGCTTCCCTTTTCAATAAGGGTTACCGGCACTCCAAACGTATTGAAGAACGTACTGAACTCAACTCCTCGTCTTCCTCCACCCACTATAGCTATATTAATAGGGAGATCTGTTAAATTGATTGCCTCATCACTTCCGATGACCCATTGCCCATCTTTTTTAAGGGAGGGGACTTCCGCTGGCACTGCCCCAGATGCAATAAGGATTCGATCCGATTCCAATTTTTTAATGATCTCCCTATCCCTTTTGATCGAGATCATTCTGTGATTGATAAAGGAGGCTTCTCCAGTAACAAGCGTAATGTGATCCCGATTCAAGATTTTGCGAACACCTGAAACCACTTGGTTTACAACAGCATTCTTTTTTTCCAAAGCGTATTTAAAATAAGAACCTGCCTCCTCTCTTTTTCTAATCAATCCGGAACCTATAAAATGATCCCAGTGGAGAGCCTCATGGAGGAGTGCCTTAGTAGGAATACATCCCCGATTGAGGCATGTCCCTCCCCACTCACCTTTTTCAATGATTGCAGTAGAAACCCCTCGCCGTGCGGCTAAAATCGTTGAGAGATATCCTGCTGGCCCACTCCCAATAACGATTAAGCCAAACCTTTCCGTTGAAACATCCATTCAATTTCCCCTCACTGCCATTCATCCATTTTTACTATAATCTTAATTAGGCTTTTGGAGGCGAGTAGAGCCTCAAACCCTTTTTTCACCAAATCCTTTGCTGAAATGACGTCAGAAATAAATAAATCAGTATTGATTTTTCCCTTAGACAACAATTCGATCACCATTTGAAACTCATCATTGCTGCTAAAAACCCCCTTTACCTCTATCTCTCTGTGCAACAAATCCCAAAGACTAAAAGGCACTTTTTGTTCATAGACTCCGATCACCAATATTTGACCGCCGCTCTTGACGCAATCCATGGATGTTTGAAACGCCATTGGTACACCGGCGCAGTCAAAAACCAGATCCGCACCAATTCCATCTGTAAGTTCATAAATTCGGTCTTTTAAACCTTCTCCTTCAGATATTGGATTAAGGACAATGTCGGCCCCTAATGCTCGGGCCACCTGGGACCTTTCCTCTGAAATTTCTAACATGATGATTTTACTGATTCTCTCCAGTTTCAGAATTTGTAGAACACCGAGACCTATCATCCCGGCCCCAATGATCATTGCGCAGTCTCCTGACTTGAATCGCGAGAGACGTACCCCATGGAGAGCGATGGAAAAAGGTTCGGCAAGAGCCCCTTCTTTTGCTTGCAAACCGGGAGGTAGTTTAAAAAGCATTTGTCCGGGAAACCGAACCCTTACATATTCTGCGAAGGCACCGTCGTTTCCCTGATTGACACCAATGGTAGTTTTTCGGCGCTTAGGACAGATCGAATATTGCCCTCTACGGCACCAGTAACAACTTCGACAAGGAGCAGAGGGTTTAACGACAACCCGGTCCCCAGGTTGAACATGGTGAACCCCATTACCGACTTCAGCTACAACGCCGGTTAACTCATGTCCCATTACTGTACCGACCGGGATGACGATGCCATTCTGGTAGCCATGAACATCCGAACCACATATTCCGCAATACTCCACTTTCACCAGAACTTCACCAGATTGGATCATGGGTTTTGGCTTATCTTGAAATTCTATTCTTCTCAAATCTACGAGAACTGCGGCTTTCATTGTTGATCACCTCATTATTTAATTGAAGACAACTCCACCATCTACATTGATGGCTTGTCCTGTAATATCTTTAGCCTCATCTGAGGCGAGAAATACTGCAGTATTACCAATCGAATCCGGTGTCTGTGGCCTTCCAAGAGGGACTCGGGTCCTGATGATTTCATTGAATATCTCAGTAGAGTTCATCTCTTTAAACTGGGGATATGTCTTCGACATTACTTTCCCAGCAATCACCGACATGGAAGTCCAAACAAACCCAGGGCAGATCGTATTCACGTTGACGTTATAAGGTCCCATCTGAAGGGCCATTACCTGACTGAAAACAATCACACCTGCCTTGCTTGCAGAATAGTGGGGAAGCCAATCCGAGCCCCTTCGCCCGGCGATTGAAGAAATATTAATAATCTTCCCTTTCTTTTGTCGCTTAAAATAGGGTGCAATGGCCCGATTGCACAAGAAGACTCCCTTCAGGTTTGTATCAATGGTCAAGTCCCAGTCATCCTCTGAGATATTTTCGATCCGGGTCATTTCGTCGCTTATAACAGTCTTGTCAGAATAGCCAGGCACACCGGAACAGCAGACCAGGATATCAATTTGCTTCATTTCCTTCAGACTGGATTCAATAAGATCTTGGCAGTCTTTTGCTTTGCATACATTGGTTTGAATGGCCAAAGCCTTCCGGCCCAATTTCGATATCTCAGCAGCCACCTTCTCCGCCGCGGATAGGTTCTGATCACTCACAACGATGTGAGCGCCTTCTTGGGCCATACAAAGACAAATTCCCTCACCGATGCCACCGCCACCTCCGGTCACCACCGCTACACGATCTTTCAGCCTCATCTTTCAACCCCCTTACATCGAAATGATTACACCTCTGATAACATTGCACCTTTTAGATGCCCTCAACCTTAAGACTTTTACGTGTTTTGCTCAGATTTTTTTATAGCACTTGATACTTGTCTTGGTCTCCTGCAATTCTCAACCTTAACCTCACCCTTAACCTTGTTTTGTCAAACTTTCGTTTTTCCTTCGATCACCTCAAGGATGATCCCATCGGGATCCCTGAAATACATGATCAAGTTTGAAATGCCCTCTTGTGGACTGCAGTGCACCTGCACATTGTTGGCCAGAAGTCTTTTGTAAAGTGCATTAATATCATCTGTCTTGAAACAAATATGAGATGCGCCGATATCACTCGCTTTGTGATTTTCCAACACCTTTCCAATTGGAGTATATTCGACGAGTTCTAAAAAACTTCCACCGATACCTAAATACACAATGCGTTGTTCAGTCCCTGGACAACCCGTAATTTTATCGCATACCGGCCCCTTATACTTTATGCCTTCTTTAGCCGAGTCCCAGAGCACCTCCATCCCTAATATATCTCGATAGAAAGCAATCGATCTCTCCATATTGCTCACTGTGAATGCTGAATGATGTATCATGTTAATTACCGGCATAAACACCTCTCAGAATGTCAGGAGGCTCAGGATCGAGGTTTGAACACTCCACTTCAGCATAGTGAATAGCCTCTTCAATTTCTTTTACTGCACGCTGTTCAATTTCCGTGTAAGCATCCTCAGACAACCGACCTTCAGAAATTAGCTCTTTTTTTAATCGAAGGACCGGATCCCCTTTTTCGCCTTCTCTCTTTTCTTTCTCTGTCCTATACGAATCAGGATCACTCATGGAATGACCAGTCCACCTGTGAATGAGACATTCCAACAGAGTTGGACCTTTTCCTGTTCTTGCCCTCTCAATTGCCTTACTGGTTTCTTCATAGATTTTGCGGACGTCATTCCCGTCTACCGTTATCCCTGGGATTCCATATCCAGCAGCACGCACAGAGAGTCTACTGATTCCACCTGTGGCTTTTTGAAGGGTGACAGAGATGGCCCATCCATTGTTTGCTAAGACAAATATAACAGGCAACCGAAGGGCTGCAGATAGGTTTATTCCTTCATGGAAATCACCCCGGTTTGAGGCCCCGTCACCAAAGATACAAACCACCACCCCTCCCTTTTGCTCCATCTTAAGTCCAAGACCTACCCCAGCCGCTACAGGAATGATCGAACCAATGATACCCGGAGATGGAATAATCCCTTTTGAAAGATCTCCGTACATATGAGATCCCGTAGGAGTCCTTCCTTCACCAGGGCCTTCCTTTTTACACATTTGCCCTGCCAACATCTCTTTCAGACTATACCCCCTAATTAATTCAGGCTCTTTTCCGCGATGTGATAGAGTGATGTAATCACCGTCTCGTAGACCATAACAGGTCCCTACGTGGACAGCTTCCTGACCCAGGCCAGGATGGAGATGACCACGCAATCTACCTTGACGATAGAGTACCATCTTACGCTCTTCAAGTCTTCTTCCGAGCACCATCCAGTAGAGCATCTGTTTCAAATCATTTTCTGACAGTTTCATCCTATAGCCTCCCTGTCTTAACCTTAACATTGAAAAAAATAGTCATACGGACATGGGTGAATCCCGCACAGGGCGGGACTTCGGGGCGAACCTTTAAGTTAATCAGCACATATGTCTCCAACCTTACTGGACTTCACTTTAGGTGAGGTCTACCCATTCCTTTAACATGTCAACTCAATCGCCGTCCGAAGTCCTGCCATTGGCGGAATTTACCCATGGCCGTTTATTCAACTGTTAAGGTTAACGCATCCTTAAAATCAAACCCTTCGGATCTTTTAGGTGCATTTTCATTTCACTGAGAAATCTTGCACCAGAGGCCCCATTAATCACTCGGTGATCGAAAACACCGGTTACCATCATCTTCTTTCTGACTTCGATCGATCCATTTACCACCGAAGGCTCTTCTCGAACGGCCCCAATACCGATGATCGTTGTCTGTGGCTGAAGGATGAGTGGCACCGCTGCGTATGCCCCAAAAGGCCCAAGATTGGTAATGGTAATCGTTCCTCCTTCAATATCTTTGGGATCAAGCTTTTCTGCACGAGCTTTTTCCGCCAAATGACGTACTTCTTCAGCCAATTCCAGAATAGATTTTTCCCGGACTCCTTTGACTACCGGGACAATCAACTTTTCCCCTAAGTCGACCGCCACACCAATATTCAGGTCCTCCTGTAAGATAAATCCATCCTCATAACAGTAGGCATTAATCTCAGGTGCCACATGAATGCTTAATTGGATTGCCTTCATGATAAAGGGAAGATAGGTCAGCTTTACCTGATCCGGCCCTGCTTTGCTTAATGCAATCAGGTTAGCTATTTCCGTCACATCGATTTCCATCAATGTACTGGCCTGGGGAACATTCCTCGCACTCGAAATCATTCGATCTGCAATCACCTTCCTCCAACCTTTAAACTTCACCTTCTCATCACCCTCGATCTTTTCCAATGGCTTTCTTATTTCGGGTTCAATGGCTTCTGTCGTATGGACAAGGCGTAAGACATCCTCTTTGACGATTCTCCCTCCCGGACCAGTCCCAACCGAGATTTTGGAAAGGTCGATTCCTTCACGTTTGGCTATCGTTCTTGCTAAAGGAGAAATCTTTCTGCTCTTCTCCTCTGCCGCAGAAATATTCCCTGCCGGAAGAATTGCTTCCTCTATCTCTACATTCTCTGAAATCGCGGCTGAAGGTTCTTGCCTCATTTCCATTTGGTCTCTCAATTGTTTAACAGGAGCGACCTTTTCCTCTCTCTCTCCCCGTATCACACCCAATAAAGATCCTATAGGGACAGTTTCTCCTACCTCATGCTTTATTTCGATGAGAACACCCGTGCATTGAGCTGGAATTTCAACAACAACCTTATCGGTTTCGATAGAGACGACTGTTTCTCCCTCCTGAACCCTTTGGCCAATACTCTTGTGCCACTGGACAATGGTCCCCTCGGTAATGCTAAAGCCAGCTTGTGGAACCTTTATCTCAAACTCCATTTATTCAACCTCCTAAACCTCGATCAACTCATGGACAGCCTGTATGATTCTATCCACACCCGGCAGGTATAATTGCTCCATGGTAAGGGAAAATGGAATAGGACAGAATAACCCCCCAACTCTTTTAACCGGACCATCAAGATAATCAAATCCTTTGTCGGCCAAGAGACCAGCGATTTCACCTCCGAATCCCCCAAATGTCGGGGCTTCATGAACGATGACCGCTTTACCGGTTTTCTCGACCGATTTCAGAATGATGTCTTCATCCAGGGGTAAAATAGTTCTGGGATCTACCACTTCCACACTGATCCCCTCTTTTTCCAAAACCTTTGCCGTCTCAAGGGCACGCTGTACCATGGCTGAATAGGCGATGACGGTAATGTCTTTTCCTTCCTTCTTTACTTCCCCTTTTCCTATCGGAACCACAAAATCTCCCTCTGGCACAGGTCCTTTCAGTTGCCGGTATAGAAATTTATGTTCCAGAAAAATAACCGGATCATCATCTCTTACTGCTGCTTTGAGAAGGCCTTTCGCATCTGCCGGTGTTGAGGGCAACACGACTTTTAGACCGGGCACATGTGCGAACCAAGCCTCAAAAGCCTGGGAATGCTGGAGAGCAGCCCCAACCCCTCCCCCATAAGCAGCTCGATAGACAATGGGGACACCTGTATCACCCCCCTGACACCACCGCATTTTTGCGGCAAGGTTCACGATTTGATCCATGGCGATCGTCAAAAAATCGGAGAACATGAATTCAATGATTGGCCGATATCCTATTAAAGCAGCTCCAACTGCACACCCGGCTATCGCTGACTCCGAAATAGGAGTGTCGATTACCCTTTCAGGTCCAAATTTTTCCAAAAGACCTCGGGTAGTCCCAAAAATACCTCCTCCATAACCCATCCCGATATCTTCACCCATGATAAATACCTTTTCATCTCGCGCCAGCTCTTCGGTCAATGCCTCGTTAATCGCATCCAAGTAGGTTATTTCCCTCATAAACCTCGCTCCTTCTATCAGAATGAACCACTTCTACTTTAGTCTAGCCACGTACATTTCCCCTGAAGGAAACCAACAATTCCTTCTATGTGCCTGCGCCATCAAGCTTCTTTCGTTCCTCTTCAACGAGAATCCGCTTCAATATCTTATTCGAACTGCTTTTTGGCAATTCCTTCCTGAACTCAATGAATCGAGGCCGCTTGTACGTCGCCATGTTATCCTTGCACCAATCGAGGATCTCTTCTTCCTTGACCTTGCCGACGTACTCCTCTTTTAAAATGATGAATGCCTTCGGGGTTTCACCCCTGTACGGGTCGTTCACCCCTATCACCGCTGTCTCCTTTACCGCAGGATGGCGGTAAAGGAGACCTTCTACCTCTGCCGGGAATACACTGTAACCGGAGCACTTGATCAATTCCCTTGTTCTGCCCAGGAATTTGATGTAGCCATCCTCATCCATGAGCCCCGTATCCCCTGTATAGAGCCAGCCATTGCGGAGTATTTCTTTCGTCTCTTCCGGCTTGTTCCAATAGCCGAGCATCGTCGCTGCTGATTTAATAACCATTTCTCCTGCTTCATTGGGTCCCAGCTCTCTTGTGCCTGTCTCTTGATCCATAATTCTGATGTCTACATTAATTTGAGGAATACCCACAAAACCAGGCCTATACTGGAACAATGGCGTACAGGCGCCTCCCTGGGATGCGCTCTCTGAAAGTCCGTACCCTTCTACTATCGCCGCGTTGGGGGCAAGCTCTTTCATTTTTTTTTGGAGCTCAATAGAGACAGGTGTGCCTCCAGTGACAACACACCGGAACGAGGTGAAGTCATAATCCCCGATGTTTCGAAGATTCAAGAGGGCAATAACCATCGTTGTGGCGCCCATCCATTGCGTACAACGATAACGCATAATTGCCTGAGCAACCACATCTGGAACAAATCTTGAGAGGATAATGATTCTTGCGCCACTGACAAGCGCATTACATAATTGACTCACCTGACCCATGACATGGAAGAAAGGCGTAGCACCCAGGAAGATGTCATCCTCCCTTTGATGATACCAGTGCATTGTTCCGACACCTGCACTCGCAAGGGCGTAGTGGCTGATCATGGCTCCCTTGGGAATGCCTGTTGTACCCCCAGTATATTGCAGGAGTGCCAGCTCTGTTTTTAGATCAGTCACCTGGCATATAGAGCGATCTTGTGATTTCTTCATTAACGCCACAAAATCGAGAGTATTTGGGTAAGAATGTTTCTCTTCCTTCGCCTCTGATGGAAGGGGCAGGACAGGTTCGGACGGCAGAAAGTCCTTCATGGAAGTAAGGATCACATTTCTCAGGGGTGTATGGCCTCTCACCTTTTCCACTTCCGAGTAGAGCGGGTCAAGGCCAATCAGCGTTTCCACTCCAGCATCATTTATCTCTTGTTCAAGCTCTGGTCCCTTGAACATCGGGTTAACAGGTACCGACACGCCACCTGATCTTTGTGCGGCAAAATAGGCGATCACGAATTGCGGGCAATTTTCCATGTGAACAGCCACACGATCACCTTTCTTGACTCCCAGATCGATGAGACCCCACGCCATTCTGTCAATCATTCCATTCAGCTCAGCATAAGAAATATTTCGCCCGTAAAAGCTGAGGGCAATCCTATCTGGTGTAAGCCTCGCCCATTCCCGGATATATTCCGACATGGGCTTCTCCACTTCAAGTGACTTTGGGACCCATAGGGGCCAGACCTTGTACCACCTGCGCTCCATGTTCAGTCTCCACTACACTGACCTTTAAGTCTACGAATCTTGGAATAAGTTTTCCCTCGACTATTAGTAGTATCCTTGAAGATAAATTCCCGAAATACACGCGGTAAGCATGGGCACCTAACGAATCGCTATTCATGAACACCAATACAAGCATTTTTAGTAAACCCAACTTTGTTTAATAAAGTTTCTTAACTGAACAGTTGATACCATGTCTAAAAATAATTGTCAAGAATTTATTTAATATGTTTAACAATATATTATTTATTGTTAACAATTATTTCTTGACAGATAGAAGAGTTCCTTGTACAATTTGCATCGTGAGATTTCCAAAATGAATAGGGATACACCAACTAACAATTCCCTCGAGCGCCAGAAAATTTTAGAG
>Ga0256868_10001494_pt1 | contig 12677 bp, 10 predicted proteins | sample RVTome_13_FD_187341 | JGI IMG/M metagenome (GOLD analysis project Ga0256868, IMG submission 187341) | Soil microbial communities from uranium-contaminated site in the Upper Colorado River Basin, Wyoming, United States - RVT92D227 HiSeq ... | reverse complement strand
AGGGAAGGAACCTTTGCTCTTCTTGCGCCAAATGGTTTTTAACGTAGGAGAATGAATTCGAAAGCAAGATGGAAGGGAACAGACGGGATGAGGTAATTGACGGTCTGGCCTTCCGAGAGAAATTGATTGAGATAGGACAATCCATCATCAACAATGGTGTCAATGGGGAGGTGAGAAAGCTTTTTGATGGCCTCACGGTTTTTGTCAACGGCGATGATCTTCGGATGAGATTTTTTTTTAAGGAGTTGTTTGGCTGCCCGGCTTCCAAAATGGCCACATCCAATGATGAGGTATGTTTTCATGAATCGTCCATGGTTCTTAGGTAATGGTTTGGAAGCCAGTTTGGTAAGTAGTCAAAAAGGTAAAGGTTAACGCGTTTCAAGACCAACGACGTAACCTATCGACCAAACAGGCGTCTTTACCCTTACCCAATATCTCCATTAACCTTCTATACTTCCATGGATAAGCTTTCATTGGTTTAGGATCTCATCCCTTACAATACCCTTGAGATGGGGAAAGGAATCTTCCATATGGGGGATTTGCATCGCTTCAATGAATTCCTTTTGGAAATCAGCTTCGATGCTCAGTTCCATATACTCTACCTTTCGTGCAATCTCGTCCGCCTCGGCTCTTTTATCGCGGTTTAAAAGAGCCAATCTTGCGCCGTCGCCTGCTGCATTACCCACGGCATAGACATTTTTCAAATCACAGTCTGGGAACATCCCCAGCACCAGTGCCTTTTCCGGATCGATAGTGCTTCCAAAGGCCCCTGCAAGGATGACTTTATCCAGCTTCTCGATACCCAATCGCCGCATCATCAGTTTTGCCCCGGCGTAAAGAGCACCCTTTGCCAGTTGGATATTTCTTACATCCTTTTGCGTGAGGGTGATGTCTTTTCCGATGGATGTCTCGTTCTTCCATGCGATCACGAATTCGGTCGTTTCATCGACGACCCTCAATCGGGGAGATTTGATCTCATTCCTGAAGCGACCACTTTTGTCAAGGATCCCGTTCCGGTATAATTCCGCAGCGGCATCGATGATTCCTGAGCCACAGATTCCCATTGCCCTGGAATTTCCAATGACCTCAAACCTTACGTCAAGAGTCTCCGGGTGAATCTCAATCCTTTCGATCGCCCCTTGGGCAGCTCTCATTCCGAATTTGATATGGGCCCCTTCCAGTGCAGGACCGGTGGCGCAGGAAGAGGAGATCAGTTTTTTTCTATTCCCCATCACCAGTTCCCCGTTGGTTCCGATATCAATGATGAGAACCATCTCATCCTGATGGTGGGGTTCTTCAGCGATCAGGACGCCTACATTATCCGCTCCTACAAATCCTGCCTCGATGGGCAGGATGTGGACATTCGCAGAGGGATGCGCCTTCAGGCCCAGCTCCCTTGCCTTGACATCGATGGATCGGTGGGTGGCCGTCGGAAAAGGGGAGACTCCCAGAAATTTGGGATAGATCTGGAGGAAGAGATGGTGCATGACTGTGTTTCCAACCACAACCAATTCCAAGATCCGATCGGAAGAGAGGCTACACCTCCCGGTGACCGTCCGTATTAACTGATTCAACGCACCGATAATCGATCGGTGCAATTCTTCAAGACCATCCGGATGGGTCACGGCATAGGTAATCCTTGACATCACGTCCTCACCATAAATCACCTGAGGATTCATCATCGATTCTGTTGCAATGACCTCGCCACTTGTGAGATTGCAGAGGTACCCAGCAACGGTCGTGGTCCCGATATCAACGGCAAGTCCGTAGGCCTTGTCGACCTTTTCTGCCATGATGTCGATAATCTCTCTTCCCATCCAGACAGCAACCGTCGCTTTCCAATTTCCCTCTCTGAGTACACTCTGAAGTCTTAAGAGAGCCTGATAGTCAATTTCGAGGGAGGGAAGATGGTATTTCTCAGAAAGGGCCTCCTGCAAACGATCGAAATCTCCAAGGGTGTCATGGAGGGTGGGGGGTGAAAGTTCGAGGTAATGAAGGGAAATGGCGGGTTTCACTTCGGTCGGCCTCTCCCGAACATCCTTTCTCACGATTTGCTTCTTGGCCAGGCTCTCTTCAGGAATATGGATGATCACATCTCCTTTGATCTGAGCCGAACAGGCTAGCCGGTATCCTTCGAGCCTTTCCACCCCCGTGATGAATTCTGCTTCCTCATCGGTAAAGGGTGAGAGATGCCCTTCCACCAGTTTAATCTTACACTTTCCACAATTCCTTACTCCTCCGCAGACGGATTCGATTCCGACTCCTACTTCCTGGGAGGCCTCAAGAATCGTCTTTCCTTCTTTGATCTCATCCCTTCTGTCAGAGGGCCGAAAGATCACTTGAAAAGTCTTTTTTTTTGATTTCTTCCTCGTCATGGGCCTGACCTTGGGCATCCGTAAAGACTAAGGAGGTTGAAAGGCAAAGTCTTACGGAAATGCACGCACTTCAATATATAAAGGATTCGGGAAGGAAATCAAATTAAAATCTTTTTTTCTCGGTAGGCCTTGAGGTATTCGAGGCAGTAAGGATCCTGATTGATGAGGACCTTCCCGGCATAAATCGAAGAGAGAAGGGCTTTATCCCGGACGTCGATGAGAAGCGTATCGAGGCCCGCGTAGATGGCCATGGTGAGAAAGGTTTGATTGATCAATCTTCTCCCGGGGAGCCCCATGCTCACATTGCTTACACCACAGATAATGTGAGCGTCAGGGAAATTCATTCGAATCGTTCTGATCGCCTCCAGAGTGATGAGGGCTGCGTCGGGTTCAACCGCCACCGAAAGGACAAGGATATCAAAATAGATGTGGCCGGGAGGGATGTTGGCCTGAAGCAAATTTTTGTAAAGCCTTTTAGCAATGCGTAATCTCTCTTCTATAGTTTTTGGAATCCCTTGATCATCCATCAGTAGGACAACCACCTTACATCTTTTTTCAACAAGGACAGGAAAGAGTTTATTCCATTTCTCCTCTTCGCCCGTAATGGAATTAAGAATGGGTAATTCTGAATTGCGATAGACAGAGAGAGCAGCCTTGAGGGCTTCAGGATTGGCGCTATCGAGCATCAAGGGGAGGGGAACTTCTTTTTGAGTGATTTCCACTAGCCAGGGCAGATCCTTTACCTCATTTCCTCCAGCTACCCCTGCATTGACATCCAGAAGATGGGCTCCGCACTCATATTGAGTTCTGGCTAATTCTTGCAGGAATGTTTCGTTTCGCTCCAATATGGCTTGGCCGACCTTTTGAATCGTCCCATTAATGGATTCTCCAATGAGCAACATCCTTTGTCTTCCTTCAATGTATTAGTTGAGCAAAGACTTGACCACGTCCACGGCAGAGGCGGCATCCGGGGCATATCCATCCGCACCGATCTCCTTGGAAAACTTCTCCGTAAGCGGTGCTCCTCCAACGATCGTCTTCACTTGATTTTTCAATCCAGCCCTTGCAATCGCGTCAAGGGTGGTCTTCATCTCCCGCATGGTCGTTGTCAAGAGTGCTGAGATGGCGACCACCTGTGGCTTGTGTTTCTGGACGGCCTCCACAAATTTCTCGGGTGAAACGTCGACGCCGAGGTCCACCACCTCGAACCCTCCTCCCTCGAACATCATGATCACCAGATTCTTGCCGATGTCGTGAAGATCTCCCTTCACGGTTCCAATCACAATCTTACCCGCCATGGGGGTATTGGATTTAGAAAGGATGGGTTTTAAGACATCCATTCCGGCATGCATGGCCCGAGCTGCGATGAGGACTTCTGGAATGTAGATGTCACCGTTCTTGAACCGGATTCCAATCTGCTCCATCGCCTGGATCAGGCCCTGCTTCAGGATGGCCTCCGGCGATTCTCCTCCATCGAGCGCCTCCTGAGTTAACTTCTTCACTTCATCCATCTTCCCCTGTGAAAGCAACGCATGGAATTTTTCCCTATCGATCATTTCTCCCTCCAACTATTTTCTCTCAGGAATTTCAACGCCTGTTCAGATTTTCTTTGAATAAACTCCGACCTGCTGAAGATAGCGGCACATTTCAATCAAGGCTTCCAATTGGATGCCCTCATGGGCTGATCCTGCAATGGAGAGCATGTATCCGCCGCCTTTCATTCCTTCTTTCAGACATCGATCCACTTCCCTGCGAACTAATTCTAAGTCGGATTGACACAGGATCTGGTTCCCGTCCGCATTTCCCAAGAGAACGAGATCCTTACCAAACTCTCTTTTGATCTCCCCCATGTCCATCCCCGCCTCTGGTTCCATGCCATGGAGCCCTTTAATCCCTGCTTCGACAGCCATGGGGATATAATCCCGGATATACCCTTCTGAATGCCAGAATACGGGAACGGAAATGGAATCAACAATGCGACGATAATAGGGAAAGGCAAGCTCTTTGAAATCGGAGGGAGAGACATATCCATGTCCCTTGAACCCCATGTCATCACCCATGATGACGAAGTCCACTCCCAACTGGACGGCATACTTTGACGTCTCGATAAACCACTCCGTCTTTAATTCCGCACTTTCCTGAATTAAAGCCCTTTTGTCAAATAGAGCGTAACAGAAGTCAATGAGTCCAAAGGCTTCGATGGTTAAACCGAGAGGGCCGCTGTGAGAGAAGAGGGCAACGGCATGATCCGAATAGTTCTTCTTCCAATCCTCCATCAACGGACGGCTGTACCGTTCATTCAGTTTCGGCTCAGGTGAATATTTTCGGAGGTCATCCCGGGTGGCTACTGCCCCCCCGACATATCTGCCATGTTTCCATCTTCTGCCAAACTCATCGACCCCATTCCACCCGGCGTAAATGGCACCTCCGAGGGACTCTTCTGGGGGAGGAGGATCGGGAGAGTATCCGAGGCCTGTTGGCTTATCTTCGCACCACGACCGGCGTGCGATGACGAACACATCCACACCGAGCTGATTCCAGGCTTTTACCATGTCACCCTGGCTAATTGCGCGAACAAACTTGGCCTCGATGGCATTGAAAAAAAGGGGAACTCTATCCGGTTCTTTATGAGCGATGGTGGTAAGAACCCTTTCTCGAGGATTCATCGGTGTTCTCCTCTTATTTGTAGAAAACTGAAGGAAGCCAGAGAGCCAGCTGTGGGAAAATAAACAGCAAGCCCCAGACGAGAATAAGGGAGATCAAGAACGGCGCGGCACCCTTGTAGATAACGCTGATGGGAACCTTGGTTATGTTTTTCACTACGAATACGCAGATGGCCACCGGCGGGATGACGACGCCGATCATCTCGACAACGGCGATCACGATCCCGAACCACAGGGGAGGGAAGCCAAGTTTGAGGGCTACAGGATAAAAGATAGGGGTGGCAAGAATCATAAAGGTCAGGTCATCAATGAAGGAACCCCCAAGTTCGTAAATAATACAGATAAGAATCATAATGAAGTAGGGGTGGAGGGGCAGCGCAACGACCCAGTCTGCTGTTTTTTGTGGAATGTTACTCACGGCAATAAAATGGGAGAGTACTGTGGAGCCTGCGATGAGCATGAGAATCATGATGGCGGTGCGGAGGGCCTCTTTCACTGACTTGATGTATTTCTTGAAGGTCATATCACGCTTTACGACTGCCAGAAGGAGAACTGCAAAGGTGCCGACCGCGCCTGCCTCCGTGGGGGTAAAAAAGCCCCGCATGATCCCACCGACGACCAGAACAAAGACAACTAGGATCCAGACCACCTCTGGGAGAGAGCGTATCCTTGCTCCCCAAGTGGATCGTTCAGACTTGGGCGCAATGGCTGGATTGATCCTAGCCCATCCATAAATGATGCCCATAAAGAACAGCGCGATGATCAGTCCCGGGATGATGCCGGCGAGAAAGAGCTGGCCGATGGACTGTTCTGTGAGAATGCCCAATATGATGAGAACAACGCTCGGCGGTATGATACAGCCCAGGCTTCCAACGGTCGCAACAATTCCTGTCGAAAGCTTCTTGTCGTAGCCGTATCGGTCCATCTCCGGGATAGCAACGCTGGCAAACGTTGCCGCTGTGGCTGCAGAGGAGCCGCAGATCGTTTTGAAAGCCGTTGCGCCCATAACAGTGGCCATCGCCAGACCGCCGGGGACATGCCCGACGAATCTATGGGCAGCATCATAGAGTCTCACCGCTATGCCAGCATTGAAACCGATCTGTCCCATCAAGACGAAAAGCGGGAAGACCGTATATCCGTAGTTTGTTATGACGTCATAAAAATCTGTTGCGAGGAGATTAATAGCGGGATAAAAGCCATTAAGGTAAGCAAAACCCACAAAGCCGACCAGCGCCATGGCAAAGCCCAACTCGATACCCGTGGCGAAAAGAAGGAGTAACAAAACAATGCCTGCAATGCCCACCATAGTCTCATTCATATTCACCCCTCCAGATCCTCACGATCTCGAAGATGAACACGCAGCACTCAAGGAAACAACAGACTGCGACGCCATAGGCGACAGGGTAAAAAGGTATCTTGATAGTGGCTGAAACTTCCCCTGATGCGTGAAACCTAGCCCCGACATTGAAAAGGTTATACCCTATGAACACAAACAGAAACAGGCACAGGACGCGTGTAAACGTGTTCATCACCTTTCTACCCCTCTTGGAGAATTTCTCCAAAAGGAAATCCATGTACACATGCCCTCTGTCTAGTGAGACCTGTGGGATACCGAAGCCGATCACGAGCGCCAGAAGCAGGGCCACGATCTCGAAAGTCCCGATGATGGGATGACCGCCTGCTCTTAAGAGCACATCGGCAACGGTCAAGAGCATCATAAAGGTGACCGCTCCGCCGGCGATGAAGTTCAAGACTTTACTTATGAATCGCAAGACGTCCGATGGATTAGCCATCGTTCCTCCTTATTCAAGGCATCGAGGGGCCTCGGTGTAGGGAACAGTTTTAAACTGTTCCCTACACCGAATCTCGGTTTCTTCCGGAATTTTCTAAAGGGCCTACTGGACTAAAATGCAGTCGGTATTCCTCTCGTCTTCTGCTCTTTGTGCCAATACGCGATGCGCTCTTTGATGTATTTGATCCAGCCATCAACCTCCGCTTCGCTATATCCTTTAGATGCCATCTGTTTCTTATAACTTCCTATGACCGGTTCAACCGCCTTTTTCCATCTCTCAGCCTCGGCATCGGAAAGATTGATCATCTGTCCGCCCTTGCTTGTGAACAAGTCCCTTCCCTCTATATCCATCGAATCCCACAGGGCCGCTTGCTTATCTCTGGCTTCGGAGGCTACCTCGGTGAATACCTTCTGAATGTCCGGCGAAAGGGTATCCCACTTCTTCTTGCTTATGACCCAATAGAAGGTGATCGCCGTTCCGATCTGCCAATCTGCCGCTACATACTTTGTCACCTCTGCGAACTTCCAGTACTTAAGCGTAGAAAGATCTACCGTGACCCCTTCGATGACACCTCTTAACAAGGAGTCATAGACATCCGGCATTTGAAGGGGGACCGGAACGCCACCCAGCGCCTGGATGATGTCGGCCATCTGTCCCACGGCCCTGATCTTGATCCCTTTTACGTCCTCCAGTGTCTTGACAGGTTTGCTGACCGTCTGAAGGATAATGGGTCCAGAAGGCGATACGTAAAGAACGTGGACATCGTCCCATTCCTTTGGCGTGTACTTGTTAAAGAAATCAGTGGCCACCCGTGTGTCTACCCAGCCGCTCGGAAATCCAAGAGGCAGATCAAATACTTCCATCACAGGGAAGCGGCCCCGGGTATATTGAATGTGAGAAAGGCCAAGGTCTGTGATGCCAGTGAGCACGCCGTCATACATCTTGACCGGGTTGAGAAGCGTGCCCCCGGGATGGTACGTAATCTCCACCCGACCGTTTGTACGCTTCTTCACCTCGTCGCAAAACCACCCACTGAGAACCGACATCGGGTGAGTGACCGGGAGGTAATTGGCGGCCTTTAGCTTGATGACATCCGCCGCACGCGCAAGGGAGTGGGTCGCGAAAACAAAAACGACTGCAACCAGTAACAACATTATGATCTTTCTCATCTCGTGCCTCCTTTGGTATAAGATTTATTTTCGAGCTTTACCTCATACACTTCCATACACATATAAATAAGCTTAAAGGATAACACTCTAATAGTGACCTTTCGGCTTCAACCCACATTTCTTCTTCGTTCTCTTAGCAATTTATAAAAATACTTGTTGAATACCGCCCAGCTCTGCTGGGCGGATGAAAACAGGTTCGCTGAAGGCGAAATGTTTTAGAGTTTTAAATTGATAATTCCATGTAGCTTGCTATAAGTTTACCTCATCTGTCATTCCCATGAAAGTGGGAATCCAGACTTGTCCCTGTGAAAACAGGGAACCAATATAAACTGGATTCCTGCTTTCGCAGGAATGACAACATGGAAATAGGTTTTGAATTTTAATGCCCCGCAGCTCTGCTGCGGGGTAGTTTACTTCTAATTGATTTCTTGGGAAAAGTCAAGAAGTGAATGGGCAATTGGTTCATTCGAGATCAAATCTGGTGAGAAATATCTCTTGATAATACTTGATAACTCTGCTAAGGATTATCTTGAACGGTTCAGGGAGGGCTGCTGTTTTGAGATTCAGTATTTTTTGGACCTGCAGGGTTGGCAGGTGAGCATTGGGTTTCACTTTAAAATGAGCTAAGGAGTTTTAGATATGGGAAAGAACCTTGAGTTAATGGGAAAAAAGAAATGCAGAAGAGGGCCGGGAACCATTACGAGAAGAAAGTCGATGGTGGACATTACCCGTCTCGCAATTCTGATCTTCCTGGCCTTTTTATCTGTAGGAATAAACACCGCCGTCGCAGCTGATACTCCCCGACCCATCCTCTTCGTCCATGGCAGCGGAGACTCTGCAGCGCTCTGGCATACGACCATCTGGCGCTTTGAGTCGAACGGCTATGATCGATCCCTTCTCCATGCAATCGACTTTACTCATCCGAGGGCGCGAAGCGACGACACAAAGCCTCAAGAGAATCGAAGTAGTACGGCTGATCAGTTGAGAGAACTCAGTGCTAAGATTGGTGAAATTCTTTCCAAGACCGGGCAAAGGCAGTTGGTCCTTGTAGGAAGCTCTCGCGGAGGGTACGCCATCCGCAACTACATCAAGAACTCAGGGGGTACGGCAAACGTCTCCCACGCCATCCTGTGCGGTACACCGAATCACGGTGTCCGGGCGACTCCCTTTAATCTTAACGATGAGTTTAACGGGATGGGGCCGTTTTTATCCGGCCTCAACGCAGGTGATGAGGTTCAACCGTCAGTACAATTCATGACGATACGAAGCGACTCAAATGACAAGTACGCCCAACCCGATGGACGATTCATCGGCATGCCAGGCCAGCCAACCAACGTAACTTTTACCTCACCGGAGCTTCGAGGCGCTGAGAACGTGGTACTTCCTGGGCTCGACCATCGGGAGGTTGCTTTCCATTCTCTCGCATTCAAGACCATGTACCGCTTCATCACCGGCCATGAGCCAGCGACCCTGGACATCGTCCCCGAGCCCCGGCCCACCCTTGATGGCATAGTCAGCGGCTGGTCTAACGGCGCACCTACAAACCTGCCGCTTCAAGGTGCCACAGTCGAGATCTATGAGATTGATCCTTCGTCCGGACAACGCCTGGGAGAAGCTGTCCATCGGCGAACAACCTCCACAGAGGGGCCCTGGGGACCATTTACGGCCAAACCGGTGGCTTATTACGAGTTTGTAATTTCAGCCAGCGGCTACCCTATCACTCATATCTTTCGGACGCCTTTTCTGCGTTCGAGTGCTTACATCCACCTACGGTTGCGTCCTCTCGACGAGCGCGAAAAAGGAACTGGCAGCCTCGTTACGCTCACACGGCCCAGGGGCTATCTCGGGCATGGCCGCGACACATTTCTGATCGGCGGCAAAGTGCCGGATGGGATCAACGAAGGGGTGCCGGGGACCTCTGAGGCGAGACGGCGCTTTGAGCCGGGTTCGCCCCGACCCATCCGCGTCACATTGGATAAAGAAACCATGACAGTGCTCACTTACCCTCTTGATTCCGGGCACATCGTAATTGCCGAGTTTCATTATTGAGACCATTCCAATAGTCCCTTTGGTCAGATGAAATGAAACATTGAAGCGGAGAAAGAATGGTCACGCCTTGGGTTCAATTAGCCTTGACATCTTTTGCTACAGTAATATATATTTGAAAAAAATTTATCAAATTCTAATTGAAGAGGAGGTGGTGAAGAGAGAGTTTGAGATAGAAGGAATGGGTGATAGGGCGAAAAGAATTTATAGAGGATGAAAAGAGAGGAGGGAGTCTGATGAAAAGTTTAAGGTTTTTAAGCATCGTTGGTATTATTTTGTTGGTCCTTTCATTCTTCAGCCAGGGTTTTGCGTTTGATAAAATTAAATTTGTGGTTATTTCTGACCCACACATTTCCATACCACAACAGAAAGGGGTGGTCGACGGGTATAAACTCGGCTTAAAGACACAGATGCTCACGGAAAATACTGTTGCAGAAATCAATAAGATTCCTGATTTGAAATTCGTACTCGTTGCAGGAGACCTCACCCAGGATGCAGAGCCATGGAATATTGATGAATTAAGAAGGATCCTCGATGGACTCAAAGTTCCCTATTATGTTGTTCTGGGAAATCATGACCTGAGTCTTGTTCCTCACGAGAAGAAAGACCAACCGATCACTCTATCGAAATACACTGTTGCAGGTGCCTTTATTGGGAAATCCGGGGGAATGCTTCCAGGAATGACCTATTATGCTCATGAGGTGGCCAAAGACCTCGTCCTCGTTGGATTCGATACTTCACGGGCTCAGGTATTCGTGCCCGAAGCAAATCTCAATGATTATGGTGGAAGAATAGATGCGGGCCAATTGAGATGGTTAGAGGCTGTGCTAAAGAAGAATCAGAAGAAGACGATCATTGTGTTGACCCATCACAGTCTTGTCACGTGGCATGAGGCAGATAAAACAAAAGACCATAACTATTGGCGATGGTTCTGGATGGATAATGCTGAGGAGGTCAGAGTGTTACTGAAGAAATACGGGGTGAAGGTCGTCTTCTCCGGGCACCGCCATATATCAACCCGTTATCAACATGTGGACGATATTTATCACTTCATCACTCCTGCAATTTCCACCTATCCTATGAGGTATACAGTTTATGAAATGACTCCCAAGGAATTGGGCTGGGAGGTGAAGGATGTTCCTGCTCCGCCAGAGGTATGGGAATTGGCCAAAAAGAATTTCCTTGCCAATAAGTGGTGGAGAGGGCCGGACCATTCAGAGACTCCCGAAGGGAATCAAAAGTATTTAGAGTTCTATGAAAGTCCGACAACATTAAAGGGGAAAGTGACATTTAAGTAATTTTTCATGAAGGGAACGTCACCATCGAACCACGAAAATTTTACCACCTCATCTCCCCTCCCCCTTGATGGGGGAGGGTGAGGGCGGGGGTGACGTTAAAGCTATTTTCTCGGTAATCAAATTAAGTAGGAATGAGAACGAGACGGATCATAGTACTTCTGACTTTGTTATTGATGGGGTTTCTCTGGTTAGGGGGAATTGCGTTCCATCAGGTGTAACTTTTACAGAAAGGGGGTTCCACAATGAAAGAGAAAGTCTTTATAAGAATAACCACTATTATCTTATCAGCATTTTTATTGCTTCTTCCGGTGCTTCCGGTTGAAGTACAAGCGGCGCCAGACAAAGTTGGCTGGATCGGTCCCGTTTACAAGGAGTTATCCGACAGTCTGACCAAGGGTTTCAAGGAGTACTACAAGAAGACCTACGGTAAGGACGTGGACATCACGTTCGTGCGGCCGGGCGGATGGCCGGTCGTCGTGGACAAAGTGAGAGCATGGGGCGGCAAACCGGATGCCGATGTCTTCTTAGGCGCAGGCGCTCCGGCGCATGAAGTCTTGAAGAAAGACGGACTGATCGTTCCCTACAGGCCGAAGGATTTGGATAAGGTTCCCGCCAAATGGGGTGGGATGAAGGTAAAGGATGAAGGTGATTTTTGGGCCTGTTTTTCTCCCTGGATCGTCACCAATCTATACAACGAGAGGGTTTTGAAAGCGCTCAAACTGCCGCCTCCCAAGACATGGAAGGAACTGCTCGACCCAATCTACAGGGGTTATGTCATTCAGACATTGCCATACGCCTCCGGAACACAGCACGAAGTGATAGAGATCCACTTACAGGCATTTGGAGAAAAGGAGGGTTGGGCATATAATAGATTACTGGCGGCGCAGTTAGTCCGCTTCTCCACCGGCAGCGTCGATACGACCCACCTGGTGAGCCGAGGCGAAATTCCCATCGGGATCGCGCAGCCACAAATGAACGCAATGAGTGCGCGCGCAGATGGCTATCCCGTGCGTGATTTGCTCCCTGACAAAACGATCCTGGTTCCAGAGGCAGTGGCTTTACTGAAGGGCGCGCCAAACGAAGCGACCGGGAAGATATTTCTGGACTGGCTATTCAGCATGGACGGACAAAAATACGTGCTGGAAGGCCGTTACTTCCCGGCCAGGACAGATATTAAATTCTCCGTGTGGGAAAAAGAAGGCGTTACCATGGCCAAGCACGCCAGAGACGCGCTGGGAGTGGATTCGTTCTGGGATCTGAAAGTCGGGTTTATTGATTACAACCTGGACCTCGCCACAAAGAGATGGGACGCAGTCAACCGCTATTATGAGTT
>Ga0256868_10001493_pt1 | contig 12688 bp, 9 predicted proteins | sample RVTome_13_FD_187341 | JGI IMG/M metagenome (GOLD analysis project Ga0256868, IMG submission 187341) | Soil microbial communities from uranium-contaminated site in the Upper Colorado River Basin, Wyoming, United States - RVT92D227 HiSeq ... | reverse complement strand
TTGGCCAACTCCTTCTTGTTCATGACCTTATTGATCGCATCGAAAGATATGACATCAGGAATGATTTCATAAAGCACGATCCGGCCCACGGTGGTCTCTTTGAGTTCCCCGTCGATGCGGACCTTGATTTTCGCGTGCAGATTCACGGCCTGGGCATCCAATGCGGACCGGACCTCCCCGGTGTCGGAAAAGACCATCCCTTCGCCTTTGACGCCGCTTTGCGACCTCGTCAGGTAATAGATCCCCAGAACGATATCCTGGCTGGGAATGATGATCGGCATCCCGTTTGCCGGGGAAAGGATATTGTTGGTCGACATCATCAGAACCCTGGCTTCTGTCTGCGCCTCAATGGACAGGGGCACATGAACGGCCATCTGATCGCCGTCGAAATCGGCGTTGAAAGCCGTGCAAACCAGCGGATGCAACTGAATCGCTTTTCCCTCTATCAGCAACGGTTCGAATGCCTGAAGCCCAAGCCGGTGGAGGGTCGGCGCCCGGTTCAGCATGACGGGGTATTCGCGGACAACCTCGTCGAGGGCGTCCCAGACTTCGGCCGTCTCCTTTTCCACCATCTTCTTAGCGCTTTTGACTGTCGTCACATATCCCTTTTCCTGGAGACGCTTGTAGATGAACGGTTTGAAGAGCTCCAAGGCCATCTTCTTGGGGAGACCGCATTGATGAAGTCTCAGGTCGGGACCGACCGTAATGACCGAACGTCCAGAATAATCAACCCTCTTGCCAAGAAGATTCTGACGAAACCGGCCCTGTTTTCCTTTGAGCATATCAGAGAGAGAGCGGAGCGGGCGCTTGTTCGTCCCAGTAATGGCTCGCCCCCGCCGACCGTTGTCGAACAGGACATCCACCGCTTCCTGGAGCATCCGCTTCTCGTTGCGGATGATGATCTCGGGGGCATTGAGCTCCTGCAGACGCTTCAGGCGATTGTTCCGGTTGATAACACGCCGATAGAGATCATTAAGGTCGGAGGTGGCAAATCGTCCGCCGTCCAGAGGAACCAGAGGACGCAGATCCGGCGGTATCACGGGAAGTACGGTCAGAACCATCCACTCCGGTTTATTGCCCGACTTCCGCAAGGCCTCGATCACCTTTAATCTCTTGATGTACTTTTTCCGCTTCGTCTCCGAAACGGATATTTTAAGCTCCGAACGGAGCTCATCGTCCATTTTATCAAGGTCCACCTCCTCTAAGAGGACGCGCACGGCCTCTGCGCCGATGCCGGCATCGAAGGCATTAGGACCGTACTGATCACAAAGGTCGCTATATTCCTCATCCGACAGGAGGCCCTTCTTCTTCAGTGGGGTATTCTTGGGATCGAGCACGATCCACGACTCGAAATAGAGAACCTTCTCCAGTTCCTTCAGTGTCATATCGAGGACATTCCCGATCCGGCTGGGAAGGCTCTTGAGGAACCAGATATGGGCGACCGGCGTTGCCAAGGTGATGTGTCCCATTCGCTCCCGGCGTACCTTGGACTGGATAACCTCCACGCCGCATTTCTCGCAGACTACGCCCCGGTGTTTCATCCGTTTGTAGCGACCGCACAGGCACTCGTAGTCCTTTACCGGACCGAAGATTTTCGCACAGAAAAGCCCGTCCCGTTCCGGCTTGAAGGTCCTGTAGTTGATCGTCTCAGGTTTTTTAACCTCTCCATGCGACCAGGAAAGAATCTTATCCGGAGAGGCAATGGACATTTTAATCGCATTGAACCTGATGGGATCCTTCGGTTTTTCAAAATAACTAAAAACGTCTTCCACAGTTGATATCTCCTAAGTATTGACACAGAAGCGAGGCCACCGGTCCCGGCCCCACGTTACTATTCCTCTTCGATCATCTCCACGTCCAGGCAAAGGCTCTGCAACTCCTTCACCAGGACATTGAAGGATTCTGGCAGGCCCGGTTCCGAAGCGTGCTCGCCTTTGACGATGGCTTCATAGATCCTCGTCCTGCCATACACGTCATCGGATTTGACGGTCAGGAACTCCTGAAGCGAGTAAGCGGCGCCGTATGCCTCCATGGCCCAGACTTCCATCTCGCCCAGCCTCTGTCCCCCGAACTGGGCCTTGCCACCTAAAGGCTGCTGGGTCACCAGGGAATAGGGACCTATGGACCGGGCATGAATCTTGTTGTCGACAAGGTGGTGGAGTTTCAGCATATAGATCATGCCTACGGTGATTTCCTGATCGAAGGGTTCCCCGGTCCGCCCGTCAAACAGTGTGGCCTGACCGGTCTCCGGGAGACCGCTGGTCTTGAGCATGTTCTTGATCTCTTTTTCATCGGCGCCGTCAAAAACAGGCGTCTCGACCAAAATACCCCTTTTCAGCCGGCTGACGAACTGCCGTATCTCTTCCTCGCTGGCGCCGTCGATGAACCGATCAAACTCGGGAGAGGAATAGACTTCCTTCAACTCCTTTTTCAGGGGCTCCAACCCGTAATGCTTTTCCGCAAGGGCGTTGATCTTCTCCCCCATGCCTCTCGCAGCCCAGCCCAGGTGCGTCTCCAGAATCTGCCCCACATTCATCCGCGAGGGAACCCCAAGGGGATTCAGGACAATGTCCACCGGCGTACCATCCTTGAAATAGGGCATATCCTCCTCGGGAAGGATCCGGGAAAGCACGCCCTTGTTGCCGTGGCGGCCGGCCATTTTATCGCCAACAGAAAGTTTTCGTTTAATGGCGATGTAGACTTTGACCAGTTTGATCACCCCCGGGGGCAATTCGTCACCGGCCTTGAGTTTTTCGATCTTTCCCGCAAAATAGGCCTCCACAAACTCCTTTTTTCGGGAGAGATTCTCATACAGGATGCCGATTCTGGATTCCACTTCTTCCTCGCTGTCCAGGGCTATCTCCCGCCAGAGGTCAAAGGGGATCCTTGCCAGGACCTCATCGGTGATGATTTCACCCTTCTTCAGGAGGATCCGTTTCTTCTTGGGATCGGATACCTTGGAGGCGGAGACCTTTCCCGTCAGCATGCCGGCGATCTGCTTTTTCACACCATCGGAAATAATCCGGATTTCGTCATCCCTGTCCTTGTACAAAAGCGAAATGGCTTCGTCCTCGATATACTGGGAACGGCTGTCGCGCTCCGTCCCTTTCCGGGCAAAGATCTTGGCGTCGATGATCGTGCCTTCCACACCGGGCGGAACACGCAGGGACGTATCGCGGACATCACTGGCCTTTTCGCCGAAGATCGCCCGCAGAAGTTTCTCTTCGGACGAGAGCTGCGTTTCCCCTTTGGGGGTTATTTTTCCGACCAGGATGTCTCCGGGCTTCACCGCCACGCCCATACGGACGATCCCGCTGTCGTCCAGGTTTCTCAGGGCCTCTTCGCCCAAATTCGGAATATCCCGGGTGATCTCTTCCTTGCCGAGCTTGGTGTCCCGGGCCATGGTTTCGAATTCCTCGATATGGATCGAGGTATAGATGTCGTCCTTGACGATCCTCTCGCTGACCAGGATGGAATCTTCGTAGTTGTAGCCTCCCCAGGACATGAAGGCTACCATCACGTTTCTTCCCAGGGCCAGTTCCCCCCCGTCCGTGGCGGGTCCGTCCGCGATGATCTCTCCCTTATTGACCTTCTGTCCTTTGCTTACAATGGGCTTCTGGTTGAAACAGGTATCCTGGTTAGACCGCTGATACTTGATCAGGTTATAGATATCCACCCCTGTATCGAGCCCTTCCCTTTCGGGAGCATCGCATTTGATGACGATCCGCGCGGCATCCACGCTTTCCACCACGCCGGACCGTTTAGCGACAACAACCGCGCCGGAGTCTCTCGCCACAACGGATTCCATTCCCGTGCCCACCAGGGGCACCTCGGGTTTCATCAGGGGCACCGCCTGCCTCTGCATGTTGGATCCCATCAGGGCACGGTTGGCATCGTCATGTTCGAGAAACGGGATCAGGGTCGCCGCCACGCTGACCAGCTGATTGGGGGAGACGTCCATCATGTTGACCTCCGTCGGTACAACGGAGAGGAAATCGCCACCTTTCCTGGCCGAGATAAGCCCCCCGATAAATTTCCCGTTTTTATCCAGGGGTCTGTCGGCCTGGGCAATGATCAGGTTTTCTTCCTCTATGGCAGTCAGATAGCGGATCTCATCGAGCACCCTGCCCTGGTTCACGACGCGGTAAGGCGTTTCAATGAAACCGAAGGTATTGACTCTGGCAAAGGTGCTCAGCGATACGATCAGGCCGATATTGGGGCCTTCAGGGGTTTCTACCGGGCAGATGCGGCCGTAATGGGTAGGATGCACGTCGCGCACCTCAAATCCCGCTCTTTCGCGCGTCAGGCCTCCCGGCCCGAGAGCCGATAATCTTCGCTTATGCGTAATCTCAGACAGGGGATTCGTCTGATCCATGAATCGAGACAGCTGGCTACTGCCGAAAAACTCATTCACAACGGCCGAGACCGGCTTGGCGTTGATGAGATCGTGCGGCATCATGGTTTCAATGTCCTGAAGGCTCATCTTCTCCTTGATAGCACGCTCCATACGGACCAGACCGATCCGGTACTGGTTTTCGATCAGCTCCCCAACCGAACGGACACGGCGGTTCCCCAAGTGGTCAATGTCGTCCACGCTGCAATCACTCGATCCGTTCTTCAGGTCGATCAGATACTTGACAGACGCCAGGATATCCTCGTCGCGCAACACGGTTACGCTTGTCGGAACATCCAGATGGAGTTTGTAATTCATCTTCGCCCGCCCCACATCGGATAAATCATAGCTATCCGGCTCAAAAAAGAGGCTGGCGAAGAATTTCTGGGCCGTCTCCGGCGTGGGGGGGTTGCTCGGCCTGAGTCTGCGATAGATCTCGATAATGGCATCCTCCGCCGTCTCTATTCGATCCATGAGGAGCGTATCCCGAATGGAAGCGTTCTCGCGATCTTCATCAAGCCGGATGAACTGAAACGAGGCGATCCCCTTCTCCCGCAAGAGCTGCAGCCTCTCCTCGGTCAATTCTTCATTGCATTTTATCAGCATCTCGCCGGTCTGCGGATCCAGAACATCGGCAGAAAGTATCCTGCCGATGATATCCTCATCGCTTATCGGTATCCTGGTGATCGAGGACTCTGCTATTTTCTTCAGGTGGGGTTTGGAGATCTTTCTCCCCTTCTTGACGACGACATCTCCCCCTTTTGTCACGACATCTGCAGGAGCCTTTTCCCCGATAAGGGATTCATTGACGGATATGTAGAGACGGTCGTCATCCAGCAGGATCTGTTCGATATCGTAAAAATAGCTCAGGATGAATGGCGTCGAGTTACCCATTGCCTTCAGCAGGATCGTCACCGGCATCTTCCGCCGGCGATCGATCCTGACATAGAGAAGATCCTTGGAATCGAACTCTAGATCAAGCCAGGACCCTCGGATCGGGATGATCCGGGCCGAATAGATCAGCTTTCCGCTTGCCAGGGTTTTTCCCCTGTCATGGTCGAAAAAGATGCCAGGTGAACGGTGCAGCTGGCTGACGATCACCCTCTCTGTGCCGTTGACGATGAAGGTGCCGTTCTCGGTCATCAGGGGGATTTCTCCAAAGTAGATTTCCTGTTCCTTAATGTCCCGGATGGGTTTCGGTTCCGTATTCCGATCGGTATCGAAAACGACCAGGCGGACCACGATCTTCAGCGGCGCCGCATAGGTCATTCCCTTCTGGATGCACTCCTGCATATCATAGCGGACATCGCCGATTCTGTAACTAACGAACTCAAGGGAACATTTTCCACTAAAATCGAAAATGGGAAAGACGCTGTTGAAAGCGCCCTGCAGACCATAGTTCCCCCTCTTATCCGGAGCGATCTCCTGCTGAAGAAATTTCCGGTAGGAATCGGTCTGGATATCGATCAGGTCGGGGATATCCAATATCTTCCTGATACGACCAAAATTCTTTCTAAACTCGCCCATAGTGTCCTTTCGGCATTAAACCGGCAGCGATCATTAATTTTCACCAATACAAACGAGCAAAAAGAACCCCTTTCAACCTGTCTTTCTGCAATGCAGTGCAGCCAACCTGTTGTTTATCGGGGTTCTGATCCTTGCCGTTCTTGTTTTGAACGCCTATTTATTTTATCTCAACCGTGCCGCCGACCTCTTCAATCTTCTTCTTGATATCGGCTGCCTCATCCTTGGAAACGCCCTCTTTAATCGGTTTGGGAACTCCGTCCACCATGTCCTTGGCCTCCTTAAGTCCCAGCCCCGTGATCGCCCTGACCACCTTGATCACCTGGATCTTCTGATCGCCAAATCCCGTGAGGATCGCATCAAACTCGGTCTTTTCCTCGACCGGCGCCGCCTGTGCCGAACCCGCGACGGCAGCCACGGCAACCGGCGCAGCAGCAGTGACTCCAAATCTCTGCTCCAGCTCCTTCACCAGTTCCGAAAGTTCAAGAACAGTCATCCCTTCAATGAATTTTACAATATCCTCTTTGGTAATCTCTTTTGCCATTTTTCTATTCCTTCCTGTATGTGATTTTTTTAGTTTGCTGACGCCTTTTTCTCTCGATAGGCATCGAGTACCCCTACAAGTTTCCTCGGGACACCGTTCAACACATTCACGAGAGATGCCTGCACTCCAACCATCAGGGAAAGCAACTGCCCGATCAATACCTCTCGACTCGGCAACTCGGCGAGTATCGTGAGCTGTTCCCTGCTGAGGAATTTGCCATTCATCATGGCTGCCTTGATCTCAAGATTGGCATTCTTTTTGGCAAAATCAACAAGCGCCTTGGTGGTTTCGACCACGTTACCCCGCGTAATGGCCACTGCCAGGGGGCCCCGGAAATATTCTTCCAGCGCGCTAAAATCGGTTTCACGGGACGCGATGGTCAGCAGAGTATTTTTCACGACCCTCAGTTCCGTGTTTGATTTGCGCAGGGCAACCCTCAGCGCCGTCATCTTCGCCACGTCCATTCCGATGTATCCGGTCAGAACGGCCAATTTGAAATCTTTCAGTTTTTCATGGAGTTCAGCAGCAACCTGCTCCTTTGTTCTCCGATCCAATCCTCAACCTCCTTTCCTCATATGATCCATTTCGGGCGGATGGGGACACCTTGCGGCAAGGTGTCCCCGTTTAGAAAGCCCTTTTGAAAGTCAGAGAACAGAGCACCATACAGGATGATTCCGATGACCTGAAAGGCCACATCTCAGTCTCGGCAGGCCGACCGCTTTCGTTTAAACTCCCTGTACCTGCTGTCTCAGACCCATTTTCATTATCTAACCGGCCACCTGAGGCCGGAAAAGCTAAACGCTCCGCACGGAGAGAGGATCCACCTTCACCCCGGGACCCATTACAGACGAAAGCGCAATGTTTCTGATATAAATGCCTTTACTCGACGCGGGTTTCAATTTGGTGATCATTTCCAGCAAGGCGAGAAAATTGACCGTCAATTTTTCCGCCCCGAATGAAATCTTGCCGATGGGGCAATGAACAATGCCCGCTTTTTCCACACGGAATTCGACCTTGCCGGCCTTAAGCTCCTGAACTGTCCTGGCCACATCGAAGGTCACTGTTCCCACTTTCGGGTTCGGCATCAATCCGCGGGGACCGAGGATCTTTCCCAGCTTGCCTACGCTTCCCATCATATCCGGCGTGGCGATCACCCGGTCAAATTCAAGCCAGCCGCCCTTGATCTTCTCGATCACCTCGTCCGACCCGACCACATCGGCGCCGGCTTCCAGGGCCTCCTTCTCCTTTTCGCCCTTGGCAAAAACGAGCACCCGGACCGATTTTCCCAGCCCATTGGGCAGAACTACGGAGCCGCGCACCATCTGGTCCGCATGCGCCGGATTCACGCCGAGCCGGACTGCGGCATCGACCGTTTCATCGAATTTCGCCCTCGCGGTCCCGACGACCAGTTCCATCGCCTCCTGGATGGTATAGCGCTTCGCCGTTTCCACCCGTTTCCTTGCTTCTGAGTATTTCTTCCCTCTCTTTGACATGACAAACCCTCAAATGGAAGCCAACCCGGGGGACTGGGCTTCCCCGAAATAATCACGTTAAGACACCTGCCAACCCACAACCCGGTGTTCTGCCGGCAGCCGGGGACACCTTGCCGCAAGGTGTCCCCACATCATCCCGTGATTTCAATCCCCATGGATCTCGCCGTTCCTTTAACGATCCTGATCGCGCCCTCAATATCCACTGCATTGAGGTCATTGTACTTCAGTTCCGCAATTTCCTTGACCTGCTTGACCGTCACAGTCCCCACCTTATCGCGCTTGGGATCGCCCGCGCCTTTGGCGATCTTTGCGGCCTGCTTCAACAGTACGGAAGCCGGGGGGGTTTTGGTCACGAATGTAAACGACCTGTCAGCGTAAACCGTGATGACGACAGGGATGACCATCCCCTCCTGGTTCTGCGTCATGGCGTTGTAGGCCTTGCAGAACTCCATGATGTTCACGCCGTGCTGACCGAGAGCAGGTCCGATCGGCGGTGAAGGGGTGGCCTTACCCGCTTTGATCTGAAGTTTTATATTTGCAATAACTTTTTTTGCCATTCTGATCACCCTGTCTGAAATTTAAGGTTGAAGACCTAAGGATAAGGGGAAAATCCTTCCTCCTCGATCCGGCGCCTTATCTCTTATCAATTCTGCATAACCTGAATGAAATCCAGCTCCACTGGTGTCGATCGGCCGAAGATGCTGACAATCACCCGCAGCTTCCCCTTCTCCGGCTTCACCTCATCGATGACCCCATCAAAATTGGTAAAGGGGCCGTCAATGATCCGCACATGATCACCCACATCGAATTTGAACTTCGGTTTGGGTTTCAGCGTCCCTTCATCGATCCTGGTTCTGAGGACATCAACATCCTTGTCGGGAATCGGCGAAGGCTTGTCCTTGCTGCCGATGAAACCGGTCACCTTGGGCGTATCCTTCACGATGTGCCAGGTGTCGTCGTCCAGCTCCATCCGGACAAGGATATAGCCGGGAAAGAATTTCCGCTTTGAGGTCTTTTTCTCGCCTGAGACCAGTTCGACAATGTCCTCTTCGGGTATCAATATATCCGAGAAAAAGGCCTGCTTCCCCGCCGTTTCGATCCTCTCCTGGAGCGAAAGCTTCACCCGGTTTTCAAAACCCGAATATGTATGGACGACGTACCACCTGAAAGCCATGTCGTTAACCCAGCACAAGCTTGACGATTTTCGTCAGCCCGAAGTCAACAATCCCCAGGAATACGGACACAATGATCACCACAATGATGACCACCGATGTAGAGGCAAGGGTCTGTTTGGGCGTCGGCCATGTCACTTTTTTCAGTTCCACTTTCGAGCCCGCCAGAAACTGCCTCACCTTTTCTGCAATAACCTTTATCCTGTCCATCCTGAAATCCCTGTTCACCCCGCACCTGAAGACATCGTAAAAAGCCTTTAGTCTCCCGTCCGCGTTCCGCATCATCCTTTCGACAGCTTCAAGGCAGGCGTCATATCAGTCACGGTTAGCTTTTCGAACCATGTGCACACTGCCTATGAAGCCTGTTCTGAAGATGTCCCCGATTCGGGCGGGACTTTCCGGCTTCCTGCGAGAACCGCACATCCCGTACAGATCGCAAAAATGGCAGGCCAGGAGGGACTCGAACCCCCAGCATCCGGATTTGGAGTCCGGCGCTCTAGCCATTAGAGCTACTGGCCTGTCCCGTCGATCACGGCAGCACCTCTCGCGATTACTTCGTTTCCCGGTGCAACTTATGGGACCTGCAGAACTTGCAGTATTTTTTCATCTCCAGCCGATTCTGCATTGTCCTTTTATTCTTGGTCGTCGTGTAGTTCCGCTGCTTGCAGTCCGTACAGGCCAAGGTAATGATATTTCTCATGACAAACCCACATTCTTACATCAATGGAGCCCACGACCAGGATTGAACTGGTGACCTCATCCTTACCAAGGATGTGCTCTACCGACTGAGCTACGTGGGCCAGTTGCCTCTCCCAAAGTGCTGTCTCCTCGCTGCGATCGCCGCCGATGAGAAACGATCTCGAACCGGTTGCGTATTGCCGGAGAATTGCACAGCTCCATGCCGAACAAATTGGAGCGGGAAACGGGATTCGAACCCGCGACCCTCAGCTTGGAAGGCTGACGCTCTAGCCACTGAGCTACTCCCGCTTATTTAAAGAGGAAGCCTTGCTGGTCTCCCTGCTTCCGGACGTCCAGCTACAATAAACTGGTGGAGGGGGGAGGGTTCGAACCTCCGTAGGCTTCGCCGGCAGATTTACAGTCTGCTCCCTTTGACCGCTCGGGAACCCCTCCATATGACAAAAACTTCTTACTGGAGCTGGCGATGGGACTTGAACCCGCAACCTGCTGATTACAAATCAGCTGCTCTACCGATTGAGCTACGCCAGCAACTATAACATGAATATTACAAATAATTATCCAGAGATACGCCCCGTTGCCACCCCGGAAGGAAAAATCACTGACCACGCAAGAAATGAATGCTAATTTTTATATTTTGGTTTGTCAAGATATTTTTTAATTTTTTTACGGATGACTGGGATTATCTGAAAGAAAATTGATCGTGATAATGGGGGGGTAGCAACCAACGATTCCATTAACCGTCAAACTTCGGCAGGAGGATCTTTATGAACTGGACGCCCTCTTCCAGCAGCATTTCTTCTTCGCTCCGGGTTGTGGTTCCCCTGATATCTCTTTTCTCCTCTTCCCCATGATGAATCCGAAGGGCGACTTCTGTGAACTTCTCGCCCACGTCATCGAAGTGCTTTTGAATATATTCCTGAAATTCCCTGATGATCTTGAGAGGAGAAACCTCTGTCTTCGGTTTCTCGGAAGCGGAACGGACCTCTCGCCCCACAATCGCCACGGAAGAAGGAACCAGTGCCACATCGACAATCCCACATACCGGACACGCAATGAGTCTCTCCGCCTTCTGTTCTTCGAAGGCCCCCCTATCCTTGAACCACCCCTCGAATTTATGGCCGTCCTGGCATCTCAGATCATAGATGATCACGGTCTTTCTCCCGGAAATCAATTTCGTGGAGATTTTACCATGCCGACACACAAAATACAACCCGACTTTCCGTCCGAGAAAAAAATGATGGACATTTCATCCCGAATTGGTTATGGGTAATTGTATCGGGATGTGGCCCAGCTTGGTAGGGCACTGCGTTCGGGACGCAGGAGTCGCGCGTTCAAATCGCGCCATCCCGACCATTTTTTTCACATGCCCCCTCAGCAGGAATCTTGCGTGTTTCATTCATGACTGCCTGGTAACTATTCAGGTAGACAGAGAGGGAAAGACAACTTTGCCGCTCTTTACCATTCCCTCTATTAACCTGAGTAGTTACCCTGCCGGATATCCTGTCCGAACTATCCGGCGGCCGCGGCCATCTGGAAGATAGGCAGATACATGGCGATGATCATCCCGCCGACCACGCCTCCCAGAAAAACCATCATGAAGGGTTCCAGCAGGGCCGTCATCGCGCCAACCGCCGCATCCACTTCATCGTCGTAGAAATCGGCGATTTTGGTGAGCATCGTATCCAGGGCGCCCGTCGCCTCTCCGACGGCGATCATCTGCACCACCATGGCCGGGAAGATGTCCGCTTCCATCAGGGGTTCGGCGATTGTCTTCCCTTCAGCGATGCTCTGTCTCGTTTTCATGAGGGCATTTTCGATGATCTTGTTCCCTGCGGTCCTGCTGACGATGCCGAGTCCTTCCATGATCGGCACCCCGCTCGACATCATCGTGGAAAGGGTCCTCGTGAACTTGGATACGGCCACCTTCTTCAACAGAGGGCCGAAAACCGGCGATTTCAGAATGAGGGCGTCGATGACGAGCGTCCCGCGCTCGGTCTTGTAATACCTCTTAAACGCAAAGAAGAGTGCGACCAGACCGGCGCCCACATAGAGAAAGTAATCCTGGGCGAACTGACTGGCATCCACCAGAAACTGGGTTGGCCCGGGCAGGGAGGAGCCCATTCCTTCAAACATCGTCTGGAAGACCGGAATCACTTTCAGCAGCAGAACGGCCACAACGCCGATGGAGATGACGAGGACACTGGCCGGATAGGTCATGGCCCCCTTGACTTTGCTTTTGAGTTTCATGGCCTTCTCCATGTAGCCCGACAGGCGCTGGAGAATGACGTCCAGGATGCCGCCACTCTCCCCTGCCGCCACCAGATTCACGAAGAGATCATCGAAAACATCGGGATATTTTCTGAGGGCATCGGTGAGCGTGGAGCCGCCCTCGATATCTTCCTTGATGGCGCCGATCATCTTGGAAAAAGTCTTGTTCTGCTCCTGTTTCCCGAGGAGATCGAGGCACTGGATCAGGGGGAGGCCCGCATTGATCATGGTGGCAAAGATCCGGGCAAAAATCACCACATCCTTCTCCTTGACCTTCTGCCGCAGAAAGGGTAGATACTCCATGAGATCCTTCGGTTTCTTCTTGACGCCGATGGATTTATATCCCTGCCGGCGGAGTTGGGCCCGGACGGCTGCCTCATCGGCGCCGTCGAGCTCGCCTTTTTTGGTTTCGCCTTTTCTCGTTTCTGCACTCCAGATGAATATCGGCATAACTAAGATCCTTTCCCCCACTTTCTGAGAATCTCATAAAGGATGACCCCTGTCGCAACCGAAACATTCAGGGAAGCTACCTGTCCCCGCATGGGAATGGAGATCAGGAAATCGCACTTCTTCCGGATCAGAGGTCGGATGCCCC
>Ga0256868_10001492_pt1 | contig 12694 bp, 10 predicted proteins | sample RVTome_13_FD_187341 | JGI IMG/M metagenome (GOLD analysis project Ga0256868, IMG submission 187341) | Soil microbial communities from uranium-contaminated site in the Upper Colorado River Basin, Wyoming, United States - RVT92D227 HiSeq ... | reverse complement strand
AAATTCGACCCCTTTGGCTTTTAGATCTTTGTAGGTTGCGTCGAAATTGTCGGTCTTGATCCCAATGTGGTGGACCCCGTAATGCTCCCTGGCGTCAACGGGCTCGTTGGCCGGCCCGAAGCCCATGAGTTCCAGCATGGAGTCGCCGATCCGGAGAAAGGCGATTTTCTTCCCCCCGGCAAGGTTGCGTCGCAGGATGACCTGAGATCCAAACATCCGATGGTAATAATCGACGGAAGCCTCCATGTCCCGAACCCGGATGCTCACATGCTCGATCGAAAAAGCCATGATCAACACCTCCTCAGTGCTAAAATGCCTAAAGTGAAATGTAGGGGCAGGCCCCCGTGCCTGCCCGATGAATGGGCGCATGCCATGCGCCCCTACAATCTACCTAATCATGCCCTTGCCCATTTCTCATACCTCGGTTCTTTCTTTTACTCCGACCTTTATTTCTTTCTCTGTTCTTTCTATGGCCGATTCTTTATTCCGCAATCCGCCCTGCACTACGTGGAGTGCAGGGCAGCCCTGAACCTTACATGGTTCAGGGCGCATTCCGCATTCCTTTGCTTTCTGTATTTCATTCCGAATTCCGCATTCCGAATTCCGCATTTCTACTATCCTCCCGCCGCCGGCGGATAAATAAACACGTCATCTCCCTCCGAAAGAGGGGTTGACGGTTCTGCATGGCGGCCATTCACCAATACCCTCTTCTCAAAATCCGGGGGAATTCCGAGTTTTTCCAGGAGTTGGCCAACGGTCGGTCCCGGACCCGGGTCCAGGTCAAACTTTTCCTGGCCTGTGGGGGAGTATTTGGTCAGGTAAGCGAAGAGATGCACGTGGATGGGCATGAATTAGCGCATTCTTCGTAGGGGCGGTTCGCGAACCGCCCCTACAGCCAGGTTGCAATCGGCTATTTTAGCCCCAGCTCTTTGAGTTTCTTGTCGGTGGGAATCCCGTTCTCATCCCATCCGCGCTCCTGATAATACTCTTTTTTCATCTCCTCCAGGTGAACCACTTTCCCCGCGGAGGGGCCTGAGGTGTGGGGTTCGCTGGTCAGACGGGGGGGCAAGGAATCATCCTTGCTGGAAAACCCTGCCCGGACCAGGAATACCCGCTCGGCGTTCAGGATCCGCTCCCCGGCCTTCATCAGCTCCTCCAACGAATATTCGGCCCCGGTCACGGCGTTCACATACTCCAGGATACCGTCGGGATAAATCTCCAATTCGGGCCGCACCAGGTTCCGCGCCGCGAAAAACATGCAGAGGCCGGTGGAGTCAATGATGCTGAACACTTCATGCCAGAGTTTTACCAGCTTGCCCTTTCCTTTCCATTCATGGGGGTCGGTGGGCTTTGGAATTCCCACCATCTCGGGGTAGGCCATGTGCGCCCGGCAGTGGGATGCGCCGATGGGCGAAGTGGCGTAGTTCAAACCCTGCCCCTGGAGGCCCCGCGGGTCGTACCCCGGCATTTCGAGCTTCTTGGAAACCATAGCCAGCTCCGGATGTCCGTATTTTTCGGCGAGGCGGTAGCTGCCCAGGGCTAAGTCATTCCCGAAGCCCTCACGCAATCCGGTCAGCCTGGTAAGCTCCACCAGTCTTTTTCCATCCCCCCATTTGACCGGACCGCCGGCTTGTCTATCCGTCAAGTAACCGCGCTGGTAGAGCTCCATGGCGCAGGCGATGGTTCCGCCCATGCTGATCGTATCCAGGCCCAGTTCATTGCACAGGTAGTTGGCCTTGGTGATGGCGGCGAGGTTGTCCACCATGCAGAGGGCGCCCAGGGCAAAGCCGGTCTCAAACTCCGGCCCCTCCCCTTCCCCCTCAAAACCCGGTTCTTCGACCTTGGTCACCCGGGCGCAGGAAATCGGACAGGCCCAGCAGGCCCGGGTCTTAACCAGGTATTTCTGCGTAAGGGTCTGGCCGGTGATGGCCTCCCACCCGTCGAACTGCCCCTGCTGCCAGTTCTTCGTCGGGAAAACCCCGAATTTCTGGACCAGGGGGGTCATGACACCGATGGTGCCATGCTGGCTCAGGGGAGAAGGACCCATCTTCTTGACCCCTTCCCGGAATTTGTTCAAGACCCCAGTGTTGATCTCCGTGAAACGGTCTTTGTTGGCGATGGGTACCGCATCTTTACCCCTCACCACCACTGCTTTAAGGTTCTTGGACCCCATGACCGCCCCTACCCCCGACCGTCCCGCGGCCCGGTCCTTTTCGTTCATGATGGCGGCAAAGAGGACCAGCTTCTCGCCGGCAGGCCCGATGCAGGCCACCCTGGCTTTGGGGTCGGTCTCTTTGAGCAGGACGTCCGTGGTCTCCGGCACCCATTTCCCCCAGAGATGCTTGGCCGGCCTGAGTTCCGCCTTTCCCTGATCGATCCAGAGATAAACCGGGTCTTTAGCTTTTCCGGTGAAGATGATGGCATCCAGTCCAGCCCATTTAAGCTCTTTGGGAAACTGTCCGCCGGAATTTGAACAGGTAACCGCCCCCGTCAGCGGCCCCTTGGTCATCACCATGTACCGCGCAGCCGTGGGAGCGGATGTGCCGGTCAGGGGACCCGCGGCCATGACCATTATGTTCTCCGGAGACAGGGGATCGCAGGTGGGGTCTCCTTCTTTCAGCAGATAATGGACCCCGAGTCCCCGGCCCCCGATGTAATCCCGGGCCACCTTCGGATCCAGGCCTTCCTCTTTGATCTTTCCCGAGGTCAGATCAACCTTCAGAACCTTGCCGCGCCATCCATACATATCTCTTCTCCTTTGCAGCAAAAATAAATTACCTAGTCCTGAATCGACGATGGAGATCTTTCCCTCATCCGCCTCTCTTTTCCCTTTCTTTCTTTTACCATCCAAGCGGCCGTCGTTCAACCATAAAGGTGACAGGTCACCTGGCTTCCATCCGGATAGAACCGGGTGGGGGGGACGGTTTCATCGCAAAGGGGGCCGATCCTCTCCGGGCATCGGGTGTGGAAGCGGCACCCGGAAGGGATATGGGTGGCGCTGGGAATGTCCCCCTCCAGGAGAATCATTTTCCCCGGCTGCTCGGCCTGGGGAAGGGGGACGGCCGACACGAGGGCTTTGGTGTAGGGATGGCGGGGGCCGGCGAAGACCTCCTCCGCGTTTCCGGCTTCCATGATTTTCCCAAGGTACATTACCCCGACCCGGTCGCAGGCGTAGCGAATCACCGCCAGGTTGTGGGAGATATACAGGTAGGTCAATCCCATTCTTTCCTGCAACGACTCGAGGAAGTTCAGCATCTGGGCCTGCACCGACACGTCCAGGGCGGAGGTGGGTTCATCCATGATGAGGAGGCGGGGATGGAGCGAAAGCGCCCTGGAGATGCCCACCCGCTGTTTCTGGCCGCCGCTGAGCTCGTGGGGGTAGCGGAACATGTACTCCCGCTTCAAACCCACGATGGCCAGCAACTCTTCCACCTGCCGGCGGAGTTTCCTTCCGCCCAGCCCCTCGTGGATGACCAAAGGTTCGGCCACGCTCTGGAAGACCGTCTTCCGCGGGTTCAGAGAAGAGTGGGGGTCCTGAAAGATCATCTGCATGTTCCGGCGGATCTCTTTCATCTCCCCTTCGGAAAACCGGCATATGTCCTTCCCCTGCCACAGGATTCGACCTTCGCTGGGTTCGACCAGCCGCAGAATGGTGCGGGCCACCGTCGTTTTGCCCGACCCCGACTCCCCCACCAGGCCGAAAGCTCTCCCCCGGGGGATGGTGAAGGAGATTCCGTCGACGGCCAGCACCTTTCCCTGCGGGCCGCCGAAAAAACCCTTTTTCAGGGGAAAATATTTTTTTAAATCCTGAATTTCCAGTAGGATGTCGTTCATGTTCGGTCAGGACGGGTACCGATGGCAGCTGACCCAGTGCCCTTCTTCCACTTCCAGGGGGAGAGGCTTTTCCGACCGGCAGCGTTCCATAGCCGAAGGGCAACGGGGATGGAAGCGGCATCCCGGAGGGGGATGGATCAAGTCCGGGATGGTTCCCTGGATGGACTCGGCCCTTCCCCTCCGCTTGGAAAAGGTCAGGATGGAATGTAACAGCCCTTGCGTGTAGGGATGATAAGGTTTTTGGAAAAGCCGCCCGGTGGAACAGTTCTCCACGATGTTCCCGGCATACATGACCGCAATCCGCCGGCAGACCCGGGCGACGACGCCCAGATCATGGGAAATCAGGAGGACGGAATGGCCGTGTTCCCTGACCAGTTCGTCCATCAGCCTGAGGATCTGGGCCTGAATGGTCACGTCGAGGGCGGTGGTGGGTTCGTCGGCAATCAGGATCCGGGGAGACTTGGAGAGGGCCATGGCAATGAGAACCCTCTGCCGCATCCCCCCGCTGAATTCGTGGGGATAGGACTTGATGCGCAGTTCCGGCTGGGGGATTTTCACTTCCCGGAGCAGGTCGACGGCTTTTCCCCGCGCCTCTTCCCGGCTCCTTTTCCGGGCCGATGCACCCCCGTTACCCTGGGCAAGTAGCACGTCCACCAGTTGCTCCTCGATAGTGAACACGGGATTGAGGAAGGTCATGGGGTCCTGGAAGACCATGGCGATTTTTTCGCCCCGAATGCTCCCCATCTTCTCCTCGGGAATCTGGACCAGGTCCATCTCCTCAAACCAGATCTGCCCGGAAACGATGCGCGCCGGGGGTATGGGGAGCAGTTTCAGGATGGCCTTGGCGGTGATGGATTTCCCGCAACCGGTTTCCCCCACCAGCCCCAGAGTGTCTCCTTTTCCCAGGGCGAGGTCGATCCCGTCCAGCACCCTGGCCACCCCTTCAAAGGTGTCGAACTCGATCCGCAGGTCTCTGATTTCCAGGATGGGAGTCATGTCTATCCCCGGCTCTGCGGGTCCAGAACATCCCGCAGGCCGTCCCCCAGGAGGTTGAAGCCCAGCACCGTCACCAGGATGGCCAGCCCGGGAAAGGTGGCCATCCACCAGCGTTCGGGAAGATAATTTCGGCCCACGGAGATGATCGCCCCCCACTCGGGTTCGGGCGGCTGGGCCCCCACCCCGATGAACCCCAGGCTGGCCGCGAAGAGGATGGCCATCCCCATGTCCATGGAGGCTTTCACCATGATGGGCGAGGTGCAGTTGGGAAGAAGGTGGCCGAAGATGATCCGCAGCCGGGACACCCCGAGCGATTTGGCCGCTTCCACGAAGGCTTCTTCCCTCAGGGCCAGGGTCTTCCCCTGGACCAGGCGGACGTACCCGGGCCACCAGACGATGGACAGGGCGATCATGGCGTTGGTGATTCCCGGTCCCAGGGCGCCCACGATGGCCAGGGCGAGGAGGAGGCCGGGGATGGACAGAAAAACGTCGGTGATCCGCATGATGATCTCATTCACCCATCCGCCCACGTAGCCGGCGGTGATCCCCAGCGGAATGCCGATGCCCATGGCCACAAAAATGATGATGAGCCCGATCTGCAGCGAGATCCGGGTTCCCATGACCACCCGGGAATAGAGGTCTCTGCCCATCTCATCGGTCCCGAAGGGATAGGACTCACTGGGCGGCTGGAGCTTGCGGTCCATGTGAACCGCCCCGGTGACGTCCTCCGGGTGGGTGATGATCAGCGGGCCGACCAGAGCGATCACCAGAAAAAGGGAGACCAGAATGAACCCGATGACGGACAGGGGGCTGCGGCTGAGGGTGTAGGCCGTAAGTTTCAGGCTGCGGACCTGGCTCTCCCTCTCCTCCTTCCAGGTTTTTATCATCGCCCCGAGTTCCATCATCCCAGGCTCCCTTTTCCTCCGATCCGATGAAGTTTGCGACCGCTACTCGTAGCGCACCCGCGGGTCCAGATACCCGTATCCCAGGTCAACCAGCAGGTTGGCGATCATGAAATTCAAACCCAAAACGACGGTGACCGCCATGACCGGCTGGAAATCGGAATAAACCGCCGCGGCCACGGCGTAGTTCCCGATCCCCGGCCAGTCAAAGACCATCTCCACCACGATCGTCCCTCCCAACATCCACCCGTAGCGCAGACCGATCATGGTCAGGGTGGGAATGAGCGCGTTCTTCAGGGCGTATTTCCGGATGATCAGGCCTTTGGAGATCCCCTGGGCCTTCTCGTTGAGAATGAAATCCCGGTGGAGGACCTCCAGCATCTCCGCACGGTTGATCCGGGCGATGCTGGCCAGCGCCGGGAAGGAGAGGACGACGGCGGGAAGAAGGATGTGGGCCAGGGCGTTGAAAAAGACCTTCCCGTTCCCGGTGACCAGACTGTCAATCAGAAAAAACCGGGTGATCGCCTCCGGGGGGGTTACAATGGTGTCCAAACGCCCGCCGATGGGCAAAAAGTGGAACTTGGCCGCCAGGAGGAGTTGGAGCATGATCCCCAGCCAGAACATGGGCACGGCCACCCCCGTGACCGTAAAAAAACGCAGGATATGGTCGATCCAGGTGTCCCGGTAAACCGCAGAGAGAACCCCGAAGAGAATGCCCAGGAAAGTTGCCAGGCAGATGGAGATCAGGACGAGTTCGATGGTGGCCGGCAGAAAGGTCTTGATGTCGTCCCAGACTTCATGACGGGTGCGGATGGAACGCCCGAAATTCCCCTGTACCAGACCCCGGATGTATTTTCCGTATTGAATTACCAAGGGCTGGTCCAGGCCGAACTCCTTGGAGATCACCTGCACCATCTCTTCTGTCGCGTCGGGCCCGGCCGCCAGGCGGGCGGGGTCCCCGGGCGCTACCCGGGAAACGATGAAGACCACGATGGTCAACCCCAGGAGGGTAACCCCCATCAAGAGGAAGCGTTTGATGATGAAGCGTTTCATCCCTTTTTTCTTCCGCTGGAAAAAGGAGGGAGGGGCCGCCTCCCTGCAGGAGTCCGGCCCCTCCCTGGGTGGGCGATCGACTTCGATCAATCGTCAATGTAGAGAGGATACATATCGATCTCACCCGTAAACCGAACGGGAGAGAAGACGAAGCCTTTCACGTGGCTGCGGAAAGCCCAGCGGCGGTTGAAGAGCATGCCGAAGAGTTCAGGGGCGTCTTCCATGATCTGAACCTGGATCTGCTCGTAGAGCTTCTGCCGTTCCGGCCAGTCCACGGTAAAGCGGGCCTTGTCGATCAGGTCCCACACTTTCTCATTCTGGTAAAAATGGGATCCGTAATATTTCCCCCAGGAGACCTTGTGATACTGAGAGGCCACCACGTCCGGATCGTCCATGATGGGGGTGGTAAAAACGGCCATCAAATCCGGGGAGGTTTCGACCTTGGAGGCCCGGGCCACCATGTTGGGCCAGACCAGGGGGACGATCTTCAGCTTGATGTTGAGCTTGGAGAGGTTGTCCAGAAGAACCAGCCCGATCTGTCTCTCCTCCTCCAGCGCCTGGACGTACACGTACTCCAGCTCGAACCCCCCGTTGGGGTACCCGGCCTTGGCCAGGTATTCTTTGGCCTTTTTCATGTCCTGGCGGTACACGTTGGAAACCGGGAGGTAGCCCTTCATTCCCTTGGGGAAGGGGCTGTCTTCGAGGATGGCGTTCCCGTTGTAGATCTTGATCATCGAGGGATAATCGAAGGCGTAGCAGACGGCCTTGCGGATGTTGATGTCCTTGGTGTAGCCTTTCTGGCAGTTCATCTTCAGGCCGAAGGTCGTCCATCCCGGGTCGTTGGTCACGTAGACCTTCGGATTTTTGGCCACCAGGTCGAAGTCGTCGGAATTGAGGCCTTCCAGGGCGTCCAGCTCGCCCTTCTCCAGGGCCATTTTCAGGGAGCTCGACTCCCGGATGATCCGGTAGATGAACCCGCCTATGTGCTTGGGATTCTCCCAGCCCCGCCAGTAATCCTCCACGGCCTCGACTTCATAGAGGACGCCGTGTTCCCACCGTTTCATTCTGAACGGCCCGGACCCCGCGTCGTGGTCCTTCAGCCATCCCTGGCCGAAATCCTTGTCCTTCTCGTTGGCCATGACCACCTTGGGGTTCATGATGTACCACCACGGCAGAGCCATCTCAAAGGCCGCGTAGGGACGTTTCAACCGAAATTCGATGGTGTAGTCATCGACCGCCCGGATCCCTTCTTTGTCCAGAAACTCCATGAGCATCCATGCCGGGCCCTTTTTCAGGGCCAGGGTCCGTTCGAAGGACCATTTCACCGCCTGGGCGGTCACCGGGTCTCCGTTGTGAAATTTGGCGTTCCGGACGAGTTCGAAGGTCCAGACCATGCCGTCCTTCGATTTTTTCCAGGATTTGGCCAGCCAGGGAACCACCTTAGGGGGATTCCCCACGTATTTGAGAAGGGCGTCGTAAAGGGACTGCTGCAGCATGCGGGCGGACCAGTCGTAGTACTGGCTGGGGTCGATGTTCGGGGCGGGCTGCCTCCCGCCGAAGATGAGGATTTTCTTTCCATCCCGCTTTTCGTAACTATGCGCGGGGGCGGCGATGATCACGCAGAGGATGATCACGGCAAACGCCCAGATCGTAGAACCTCTTACCCGTTTCATAATTCGGCCTCCTTTCGATCCTATTCTCTTTTGAATTTCTTACACTCGGGCAAGCGCTGATGCTTCTCTTCATCAGCTGAGCAGTTCCGCCAGGGCCCTGGCCACAAGGGAATTGGCCAGGACCGTGGGCTTTCCGGTGATTTCCATGACTCTCTTCTTCATGGCCGGCGTGTAGCCCATGCAGTTCATCACTACCACATGGGGATCTTTCTTGCGCAGGGCTTCGGCGGCCTCCCCAAGCTCATCCGCCGGGGCATAGGGCGAAGCGGGGTAAAGGAAAAAGGCGCCCTTCAGGCGCTGGTATTTCTTCCGGCTCTGGGGAATCTGGGCTTTCAGGGGGGTCAGCATCCCGAAGCGGATTTTTTTCCCCTGGAGGGCAAGAAGGAAGTGGTCCAGGATTTTTTGCGGCTCCAGGAGAAGCCTCCGGGAGGTAAAAGGCGGGAACTTCCCTGTACAAAGCAGGAGAAGGGCTTCCGCCCCCCTCTCCGTCAGAAGGTCGATGCATTCCTGCATGCGCGGGAGAATGAACCGCTTGCCGATCACCACCTCGGTCCCGTCGGCCATACGGGTGCACAGGATGTAATCCCCCTTTTTCGGCGAAAACTTTTTGACCTCCTCCAAGGACAGGCCATCCAGGGCCCCGGCCTCCAGGATTTCGAAATCCGGGCCCAGGATCTCCTTCATCCCCGGCACCACATCCACCCTCGGAGACTGGCCGATGGTGATCATTCCCACCCTTTTGGGAATCATGGTTTTCCTCCACCCAAAGTCTGCAGATGGGTCAGGGAACCGTACAGTTGAAGGATCCGGTTGAATTCGTTTTCGTCATAAAACCGGCATTTCCCCGCACCGAAACCCTTGGCCGCTTCGATGGAGAAGCGGACCGCCTCGGAAATGTCGATTTCATGGCTGGCCCCCGTGGCGCAGCCGGGTACTGCTGTTTCGGTGGTGATGCCCACCCCCACCACCGGTGCCCGGGTGGCCGTGCAGGGCTGCAGGATGCTGTTCAGATGAAACAGGCCGTTTCCGTACGGGGTGATGTCCTGGGTGGTGATGGCGAAGACCGCGGGCCTGCGGCCGGTGGTGATTTCCATGAGACTGAGAAGGTCCTCGCTCACCCTCAGGATGTAGCCTTCCTTCACCGTGGGGGAGATGGCAAAGCCCCGTTGATTGATGATCCGGTTGCCCTTGGTGGTGTCGATGGAGAGGATGGCTTCCATCCCCGGGTCGACTTCATGGGCGTTCAGGGTCTTCATATCCACCGGCGAGCCCATGAAAGGAACGGGCTCATGGGGCTGGGTGGGCGCGTTGGGGCAGACATGGGTGGAAACGATGACGTCCCCCGGGAGATCATCCCCCCGCCTTTTCATGTCGGCCAGCTTCAGGGCCACCGAAAGGGCGGTCACGGCTCCGTCGGCGTCCGAGACCAGGCCGATCCTCTCCGGCCGGGCTCCGACCCCGCCGAGCCTGCCGATCACGCCGAGGGTGGGATGGCCCCCCCCTTTTTTCCTGCCGGCAGAGCCTGGAATATGGATCTTGATCGAATCGGTCTTCCCCTTTTCCCCCCGGATGGGCTGCACATCCGCATCGGGAAGCCCTCTTTCCCGCAAAAGGGATGCGACCCGCGCTCCATCGACCCCGGCATCATCCAGAAAATCGTAAATTTCAAGTACCTGCTTGAGGGCCATTTTTTCCCCCTTTTCTCCCGTCGGGGACGGGCAAAAATACTTAACCGCAGAGGTCGCGGAGCGCGCAGAGGTTAAAACGAACAAAGGCTCAAGGCCCAGGATGCATGGGAAAAAGCGGCCCCCTTTCCAACCCTTCCCGAAGGGTCAAAACGGCCAAGGGGCTTTCAAGGAACGATCTCTGCGCTCTCTGCTTCCTCTTCGTTCATCCTCTTGTCTTGATCCCCAGAGAATCGAAATGCAAAGAGGAGTCCATATCCATAAAATGATTTCTGTTTTTTGTCTTTACAAAGAAAAAGCTCTGCGGTCTCTGCGTACTCTGCGGTTGATTTTTTCTTCATCCTCGGAGGGCGCAGAGACTATTACAATTTCCTATGCAATTAAAAAGCGCGAATCATTTTTTCCATGGGGGTGTAGGGAATCGAAAAGTCGAAATGCCCGGGTGAAACCAGGTCGATCGCTTCCTTCGTCCGCCAGAAGGGGGGAGCCGGGATCCCGAAAATCAGGATGTTCAGGCCTTCCTTCATGTTCGAATTGGTGATCGGATGCCCGCTCTTCCCGTCCAGGATGCAGATCAGATCCGGGGTCACGACATAGGATTCTCCATCCAGCCAGGTCAGGAGGTTTTCGTTCTTCAGCCACACTCTGAGTTCATGGCCGGAATAGTCCCTTTCCCCCCGGATAAAGATCGTTCCCCAGAGAAATCCGTCCCGGTCCTCCCATTCAAAGCGATGGACCAAGCCGCGGAAAAGCTCCGTTCCCCCGGAGGCTTTGATGACCGCTTGCCCGGGATCTTTCCTTTCGCTTTCGGCCGCCCGGAGCGCGCTCCCGATCTTCATGGCCTGGGTGACGCCGCCGGGAATGATGGTCTTTTTGAAAACCTTCCCCTGAACCGGGCAGCGCACCGCCGTCGTTCCCCCTCCCACCACGGCCATGGCCCGGGCGATTCTTTCGGCGTCTTTGAAACTGGCCGCCCTCTTCACCAGAACCGAATTCCCGCGCAGGTCGGTCAACACCATGGGCGTTATGGGAACGTTGTGGACGGTGTAGGTCTGCATCATGAGTTCCGGCTTAGCCCGCCCGATCGTGTCCGCATCCACGAAGGGCAGCCCGGCCAGCCCGGCGAGAATCGCGGCCACTGGCGTGTTGTATCCCCCCAGTTCCACCGGGACCGTGGCAAAGGCTTTCCTGCCCATCGCTTCCTCTAGGGTCCTCAGGCCGGTCAGAAGAGGGCCGTCTTCGGCGAGAATCCGGGAGCGATAATTTTCCGTCTTCCGATCTTCCCCCCGGGAGGGAGCGATCGAACCCACCATGGCCGGATGGATTACGATTTCTTCATCCGGGACCTCATCCACGGAGATGAGCCGGATCTTTTCCCCCATTTCGATCAATCGATTCAACAGAAAGAGACCCAGGTCGGGAGAGCCGCCGCCCCCGGTCCCGAGGACCGTCGCCCCCAGGCACAGGTCGGCAATGTCTTGTGGGTCTAAAATCTTCATGGCTGGCAGGCTCCTTTGGGTCTATATTTTCCTCTTTGATTTTCCAGACGTTAGGACAACCCGCAAAACCTTCCCTCGCCTTTCGTACATATTTTTTATGCTTTTAGCGAGGAACTGAGCTTTTTTGAGAGGCTATCCTAAGGCAACCTTACGAGACGAAAGCCTGCACGGTCGCTCCCCAAAATTCCGTTGCGCCGTTCCGCACACCGCAAATCTTTTGCCGGCGAGCCCCAACTGCCCCCCCGGATGACTCGGTTTGAACCACGAGGGGGTCCGGCAGGGTCCACTGCCTTTCCGGCAGGATAATTCCCATACCAGTCCTGGCACCACTCCCGCGCATTTCCGTGCATGTCGAACAGACCCCAGGAGCTGGGTTTTTTCTGGCCCACCGGGCGAGTCTTTCCCCCCGAGTTCTCTGCATACCATCCAAACTTGGAAAGTTCCCTTGCATCAGAGCCGAAACTGTATGCCAGCCGGCTTCCCGCCCGGCAGGCATACTCCCATTCCGCTTCCGTGGGCAACCGGTAGGCATGCCCCGTCTTTTGGGCCAGCCATTTGCCATAATCCATGGCTTCACTCCAGGCAAGGCAAGTCACCGGATGATCATCTTTCTGACTGAAACCGGGGTTATTCCAGGTTATTCCCTCTTTCCTTTCCCACTTCCCTTTCACCGCGATGAAAGCCCCCCCTTTGGTCTCCGCGTCGGTTTTATACTGAGTGGCCTTCACGAACTCCCGGAACTCGCTGACTTTCACCTCGTATTTGCCCAGGTAAAAAGGCTTGGGGATCTGCATTTCACGCTGGGGTCCTTCATTCTCGGCCCGGCCGGGTTCACCGTTCGGACTCCCCATGATGAATTTCCCCGCGGGAATCAGGACAAACTCCATACCCATAGAGTTGGTAAAGGTTTTATCCAGTTCTTTTCTCTCCGCGGCGGACGGTTCAGCCGGGGCTCCCAGTAATTGGCGCCCCGCCTTTTGAACCAATTCAATCAGTTCATCCTCCGTCCGGCAGAACTCCGAGATGGCCTTTTCGGCTTTGGCATTCTGGGT
>Ga0256868_10001491_pt1 | contig 12694 bp, 7 predicted proteins | sample RVTome_13_FD_187341 | JGI IMG/M metagenome (GOLD analysis project Ga0256868, IMG submission 187341) | Soil microbial communities from uranium-contaminated site in the Upper Colorado River Basin, Wyoming, United States - RVT92D227 HiSeq ... | reverse complement strand
TTTAAATGTTTCTTATCCATTAAAAATTTTAAGGGGGGGTATCCAATGAATATATTTAACAAAATAGTTGTTGTATTGATATTAATCTTTTTGGCCTGTCTCTCGATTATTTCTATGGTAAATATTTTTGCGGAATATTTTAAATGGTCGGACCTGGCTTTGAGAATTTTCACTCCGGAATACAATATTAGTAAATTTGTTGTTTTTCTTGCTTTACTGGGTATATTTGCCGTAAGTATTCTTTTAATGTTACTGGAATTTTATAGAAAAAGGACAAAAGTGGCAAATATATCCAGCTCTAAAACAGGAAATGCCATGGTAACGCTGGAAACTATCGCAGGGCAGATAAAAAATGAGGTAATTAAAATAGATGGTCTGGAAGAAATCAAGGTAAATATAATTCCAAAAACAGCAGGTATTATAATTAATATGAACGCTAAATTAAACGATAATGTGAATATCCCGGAAAAGATGCAGGAAATAATAAATGTAGCTAGCGGTATAGTATCGGACAAACTGGGTATTAAAGTTATAAAGACCAATCTTACTATTATTGGTCTTGTTGAAGGAAAAAAGGAAAAAGAGGTAAAGAAAAAAGAGATTGAAAAAAAGCCGGTTAAAACAAAACCGGAAGAAGCTGAAGATATTTCCGAAACTTCCGATGATAATAGTAGTTAAGACTAAATAGATACGCTAAATATATTTAATACTATAGTTAAAATAAACAGGTTAAAGTAAAGTTCAAATTTTATTTTTAAAAATGCCGGTTACATAAAGCGGACTTAGTATATCGGTAGTACATGAGCTTCCCAAGCTCAAGAGGCGGGTTCGATTCCCGTAGTCCGCTCCATTGAAAAGTCACTGGTAACGGCGGGAATTGTTTTTATTAAATATTTTAAAAAATTAACGTGCATTTTGTAGCTAGGTGGTTTTATGGCAGTTAAGTTCTTAAGAAAGGAAGATCATTATGGCAGATATACTATCGGAACTTGATAAATATATCCCCGAGGATAATCCCAGAAAATGGGCAAAACTTTCAAGCGATATTGATTTCAGGAGACTTCAATTAACTCTATTAAAGGAAATATTAATTGAATTAAAGCAAATCAATGCCAAATAATGGATGTTAGATGACAAACTAATAGAGGCTATAAAAAAGAAGAACAGCAACTTTCTGGTGGCCGGGCCTCCAGGTTCCGGCAAGACTTATACACTTCTGGAGCTTACAAGGTATCTAATTACCACTAAAAAGATAAATCCTAAAAAATTACTAATATTCTGCTTTAACCGCAGGGGGTCAAAGTTTATAAGAGAGAAGACTACAGCTTTAATAGGCAAGAGCATACTGGAAATTCCCATAGAAACATTCTATTCTTTTTGTACCGGTTTTATAAGCGAAGCAAAAATTTTCTTAAGTCCTGAGCAACTAATTAATAAAAATTCCAGGAATAATGAAGATAACGATAATTTCTTCGGGGATATAAAGATTTTAAATTCAATGGAGCAATGGAAACTGCTTAAGAATGTCATAAAAATGCTGGACGGAAAAAACTATCCGTATACTTTTAAATATATAAACAGTAATCTTTTTATTGAGAATAGTTTCATTCAGGAAGTTTTTGATTTTATCCTGCGTGCCCAGGAAAATTTATTTACACCCAGAGAACTGTCGGATAAATTTACACCGTTTTTCAGTCCGGTGCTCTCGGAGCTGGTTGGGATATATTCCAGATATATAAAAGAACTAAAAAGCAACCACCTGTATAATTACGGCATGCTGTTGGAAGAGACGGTCGGTATATTAAAAAATCAGAAGGGAATCAGGGACTACTTCCGGCAGAAGTATGATTATATACTGGTTGATGAACTGCAGGAAATTAACAGAGCTCAATTTGAAATCATAAATTATCTTTCAAACTATAACTGTATATTTTTTGGTAACGATGACCAATCTATTTATGCTTTCAGAGGTTCGGCGCCGGATAGTTTTAAAGCAGTTTATTTCAAACTAAAACCGGAAAATGTCATTTTCCTGGATAAAAATTACAGAAGTAACAGTATTATAAATGATGTTTGCAAGAACTTTATTTGTTTGAGTAAGAATAGAATTCCAAAAGAAATTACTGTTTCTGGTAATAATTCTAATGGAGAATTATATTTAAAGAAATTTCATACCTTGTTGGAAGAGGCTAATTTTATCTGTCACAAAATTAGATTTCTCCATCTTAAAAAAGGCATAAAACTGGAAGAAATAGCTGTAATTATCAAAGGACTGGGTTACGAGACTCATCTGATTGAAAATGCATTAATCCAAAATGGTATTCCATTTATAAGAAGGGGCACAAGAAGCCTGCTTGATAATAAACTTGTAAAATATTTGCTTAACTTAATGAGATTGATACTTGCTGTGAAAGAACTGGCAAGTTCCCAAAAAGTATATGCTGATAATGGGGATTCAGCTAAAAAGCTGGATGTTTTAATAGAAAATGTAATGCTTTCGGATATTATAAATCTGGAGCCATTATATTTTAAAAAAGTGAAAATTCTATGTTCGGGAAACAGCGGCGGTATCTATAGAGATTTATGGAGTTATTTTAAGGATCAACATGTTAGAGAAAAAGAAAATAAACGGGTAAATAAAGAGCTTTTTAAAATAGTAAATTTTGTTTCGGCTATTTACGAATTAATAAAAATTACAGATAGAGATGTGCTTGAATTTTCTTTAATGCTTATCAGGAACAGGAGACTGGGTATTATAAATTATCTGATAGCCCGGGAAAATAATGAAATTGATAATAGAAACCGTTGGAGTAATTTAGGAGATTTTTTACAGAACGTAAAAGATTTTAGCCGGGAAAATAGTCCTAATAGTATTAAGTCATTTGTCAATTTTATTGATGATATTATTGAAAATAAATTTACCGAGGAAATCGAAGAGAGCACAAAAGATATAGTTCAAGCCGGTTCAGTTAATATACTGAGCTTTCATCAATGTAAAGGTATGGAGTTTAAAGCAGTATTCATACCATTTATTAATAGATATTATTTACCTGCAAAATTCATTTTTCCGCAGGCTTTCGATATTCAGATATTTGATTTCCTGCAAACGGGGAAGAGTTTGAATATTGAGGAACTTAAGAAAAGTCATATGGATGGTGAAATCAGGCTTTTTTACAATGGGATTACAAGAGCTAAAGAATTTTTATATATTACTTCTAACAGCAGCAGAGAGAAATCTATATTTTTCGAAGAAATGAAGAAAATTTATAAAAGCCTGAATGTTAAATACAGGAAAATAAATACATTAAATGGAAATAAAAAAAAGAATAAAAAGGAAATGTCTGAAATCGAATCGGAGCTGGATTTTGATTTAAATAATATGTGGCTTATAAGGAGAAGGGCATTGGTTGCTGCTGCCAAGATGCAGCATAACCTCAAATTTAATCATAATAATTATTTGAATTACATCATTATCTTAAAATATTTCTATCACCCCAGCCAGTGGTGGAATTTTATTATGCCTACCAAAAACAATAGAAACCCTTTCTTATTGTTTCCTGCATCATTTTCATACAGTAATATAAATACTTTCAGGGATTGCCCATTTAAATATAAAGTTAGATATTATTTTAATTTAAAAGAAGAGGATAATATAAGTCTGGTTTTAGGAAATATATATCATGAGATAATAAGGATTTTTTTTAAACCTGAAAATAAATCTTTCTCATGGAAAACGCTGGAAGCAATAATAGACGAAGTATTTAAGAGGTCTCATTTTGATTTTAAATTTTTAAAAAATGAGCTGAAGAAGAAGGCATTGCTGGAATTCAAAAGCTTCTTCGAAAATCTTATGCCCGCTAGTCCCGATAACTCTATAATCGAAAAAAAATTTTCATTTAAATTGGGTAAAGAAAATATTATCGGAAGAATAGATCAGATAAATATACTGGATGATAAAAACCTGGAACTTGTGGATTATAAGTCCGGGTCCTCTACATTTAGCGATAAGGATCTTAAGGAGGAAATGCAGCTAAAAATATATAAATTTGCTCTGGATACCAGTAAAGATCTGGAAGATTTTAAGTTTATGAAAGTAAAAATGAAATATATATGTCTGGGGAATTTAAAAAAGCCAGTCTACGAGATTCCCGAAGAGTATTGCAACTTCGCTGGAGTCATAAATATATTGAATGATATTATTTCAAAAATAAAAAGTGAGAAATTTGACCCGGAACCTAAAAATTATTCTTCATGCTTAAATTGCGTGTTTAAGGTTTTGTGTCCAAAATATTATGGTCAGGAAAATTAATGAAACAGAGGAACAACTAAATATACTTGACAGTGAAGCTGATATAAAAAGAGTGATTGCCTGTGCAGGCTCGGGTAAAACATGGGTAATAACAAGCAGCATTATAAAAATAATAGCGAATGAAGCTTGCAGCCCCGACAGGATACTGGCACTTACTTTTACCAGAAACGCAGCCGAGAATATGAGAATGAGAATTAAGGAAAATATTGAAAGAGAAATTGATTTTGAAAGTATAGATATCTTTACTTTTAACTCATTTGGAAATGAAATAATAACTAAAAACAGCTTTGAGCTGGGATTGGGAAAGGATTTTAAGATTATAAGCAGTAGCCAATCATGGCAAATATTATATGAGATATTTAAAGAACTCGATTTAAAGTACTTAAAAGCTGGAAAGAAAATAGGGCAGTTCATACAGTATTTACTTAATTATATAGAAAATTTAAAAAATAATTTGATATCCGGTAGCGAGTTTGAAGAATATATAAGTAATTATAAGAAGATTCTCGCCGGTTATAAAAGCAAGGCTTTAAGAGCTGAAGAAGAAGAGTTAATTGAAAACCAAAAAGAATTGTTTGATATTTATTTAAGATACGAAAAAAAGAAAACCATCGGTAACTGTATAGATTATTCGGATCAGGTATTTATGCCTTATTTTTTACTTTTAGAAAAAAAATCAATAAGAACCAGGTACCAGCAAAAATATAAGTATATATTTGTTGATGAATTTCAGGATACAAATATTTCACAGGCTTATATGCTTTCGCTGCTCAGCAGCCCAGGGCATAATAGACTTATGATAGTGGGTGATGATGACCAGGGAATTTATTCCTTTAGGGGTGCTTGTGTGGAAAATATATTAAATTTCCACAATTTTGATAAATTTAAGAACTGCTACGTTAGTGATTTTTATCTTACTACCAACTTCAGATCGGGGACAAACATTATAGATACTGTAAATAATATTATTTCTTCTAATAAAGGGAGGTTTAAGAAGGAATTAAAGCCGGAAGACAGCAGAAAAGATTCAGAGGTGGTTTTCTATTCCAAAAAGACTCATGAGGGAGAAGCTGTTGAAATCTGTAGAATCATCAAATATCTTGCGGCTAGAGGAATTAAATTTAAAGAGATAGCTATACTTGCAAGGAGAAAGAGATTTGAGAAGATTGCTGAAGAGCTTAAATCCAATGGCATTAAATTCGAACTGGTTGGAGGAAAAAATTTTTTCTTTGAACCTGAGATTTTATTTATTATTTCATGGCTTAGGGTAATAAATGATATAAATGATGAGATATCAATAATATATCTGTTGAAATCAAAAAAATATAAAATTTGTGATCGTGATATTTATTTCATTAAGAAAAAATGGAAAAATTCAGAAAATAGAATAAGCATAACCGAAGGAATAATAGATTTTAAAAAGAATCCCTATATTAGTAAAACAGCAAAAGAAAGATTAAAGGATTTTCTGAATAGTCTAAAATTTTATATTAGTAAGTCACGAGAATTGGAATTAAAAGAACTAATCAGTCTGATTATTGAAGATTCAGGCATAATGAATGAATTAAAGTCCGAGTTTGGGCCGGTTACTGGAAAGAAAATTAAAAACATTGAAAACCTCATAAGAATTGCTTCCGATTTCGAGCAGAGTTATATAGAGGGAAATCTTGAAGGTTTCATGACCTACTTGAAGGATGTAGCAAAAACTGATTATGAAGATCCTGAAACAATGGAATTATCGAATGAAAATTCGGTAAAAGTAATGAGCATACATGCTGCTAAAGGGCTTGAGTTTGAAGTGGTTTTCTTGCCAATGCTCTGGAAAAATGATTATCTGGGAAAGACTTCGGAAAAAGGGTTTACGGTTCCCTCTGAACTACGAAAAGACGGTAGGATATGGAAGGAAAAGAAGAATTTTAAAAGTGCCGGAGATTTCAAGCAGGCTTTGAAGAATATTAAACTTGAGGAGGAAAGAAGAATATTTTATGTTGCCTGCAGCAGGGCAAAAAAAATCCTGGTTCTGTCTTATAGCGAATACGAAGATAACATAGCTGCCGGCAGTGAGAAAATTAAAGCAAAGGAAATAGCGCCATTTTTTAACGATATTATAGATAAGGACAACAGATTAAGAATCATCAATCAGGAGGGCTTGGATTTTATAAATTTAAATTATAAGAAAGAACCATACAACGGTTATGAAAATTACAAAGATGTATTCGACTTTTTAAAGCCTGTTAAAAAGAGAAAAAAGGATATCCTGATATTCAATGAAAAAGAATGGAGAAGTTCACAGGAAGCTCTGATTGATAGGATATTGGAAGTAAGTGATGTTTCCCGGGAAAATAACAAAATTCTTAAAACCGTCAGCGAAATGAACTCCAGACTACCTGCATATACTGATATAAAGGATATGGAATTATCTTCCGGTTTTTTCCCTTTAACACAAATTCTTGACTATATAAGGTGTCCATTATTGTATAAGTGGAGATATATTTATCTTATACCTGAAAAAATAAGTAAAGAGCTTACCGTAGGTGAGAAGATTCACAAGTACATAGAAAATATAACTTTAATTGGATTTAATAATAATGAAATCACAAAGGATATGATTATTAAAAAATTCAAAGATAACCGGATAAAAAAATACATCAGAATATTCCTGGACAGCAGTTTTTGGGGGTTCTCCGGGATTAGATCAATTATGCTGGAACAACTTTTTTACTGGAAAGTAAATGATTATTTTGTTGTAGGTAAATTGGATAGGGTTGATATAAATAAAGATAGCAAGATCAGGGTCGTTGATTACAAGGTTTCCGGTTATTTAAAGGGTAAAAATAACTCCGGTCAAAGTCAACCTGAAGATTCGCATTGTCTTCAGCTTAAGGTTTATATAGGAGCATTATCCGATATTTATAAGAAACCGTTAGAAGATATAACCGGTTTTCTTTTCTATCTAAAGGATGGTGTTGAAGTATCTTTATGTCCCGACTATGGCCAGATAGAAAAGTCCAAACAGATTATTCTTGATGCAATCGATAATATAACAAAGGGTAACTTCGGGAGTAAATTTAAAAAGACCTGTGAAAAAAAATGCGGTTATGTTAAATTCTGTTCAAGATATTAACGAAGGGGATTAAAGCCGCTATATTTATACTTTCCTGCACCAATTAGAGTATTTATCAACTTCATTTTTTACTACCCGGAAATAAAGTTTCTGTAATTTTTTTGTAACAGGACCCATTTCTCCATTTCCGACCGGACGCTTGTCAACATAACCTATGGGAGAAATCTGTGCCCCTGTTCCACAAAAAAATAGTTCATCAGCAGTGTACAGTTCTGTTCTGTCTATCGATCTTTCTATAACTTTAATATTTTCATCTTCTACAGCCAGCTTTATCACCGTATCCCGGGTAATTCCTTCCAGTATGTCATCTGTTACCGGAGGGGTAATTAAATTGCCATTTTTAACTATAAAAACATTCATAGCACTTCCTTCGCTTACATGTTTGCCGTCAGCTGTCAGTACCAGTGCTTCATCATAACCGTTCAGCAGTGCTTCTGTTTTTTGCAATGCAGCATTGACGTATGAGCCTGATATCTTTGCGCGCGGTGGTATGGCATTATCAGGAATACGATCCCACGAAGAGATGCAGACGCTTATCGCTTTACTTATATCCAGATATTCTCCTAAGGGTATGGAGTATATGAACAGGTCCTGTTTATTGCCGATTAATTTGGGTCCTATATTTAACCCGCTATTGTAAGCAAATGGCCTTATATAGCAGTCTTCGGTGTACATTTCTTTTTTTAGCAGTTCTATGGTTATATCGCAGAGTTCTTTTACGGAATATTTTATCTCTATCATCATTATCCTGGAACTACTCATGAGTCTCTTGTAATGGTCTTCCATTCTAAAGACAAAACTTGTTTTAGTTTTTTCATTCCAGTAACTTCGGATCCCTTCAAAAATTCCGGTACCATACTGCAAAGCATTAGTTCTGATGTCTATTTTGGCCTGTTCGATTGGAACTATTTTCTCTTCAAAAAAGGCATATCTGGGATTTGTCATAATTTCCTCTTTTATAGATTTTAATTTGTAATATTTTACTTATTTTACTTTTATTTTGCAATCAATACTTCGGTACGGTAAACTTTAGCACGTTTAATTTCTACTAATAGTTGCTTTATTAATTATCAAATTATATTTGACGGAAGATTTAATTTAAGTCAAGTTTTGACTGGATATAGGTATAAATTACATTAATTATATAAAATAAATTATTGATATAGAAAATTATGAAATTTAAACATATTGAATACTTTTTTATAAAAATTGGAGGATTAAAAAGAGAGCAAAAAAGAAACCCCAAGTTATCTTTTACCATAGTTCACACTTTAGGCTACTCAACATCTCGGGGTTACTACCTTAGAACTTTTCTTAGGTTCTTTTTTGAACATTAACTTACTTTTTACATTCTTTCGGCTGTAAATTTCAGTTACTTCTGAAAGTTACCTCCTGTCCTAAGGGTAATTAGTAATATAGCAAATAGCAGTATTTATGTCAATAGGTATTTTATAAATTTAAAGCTAATTTTTAATAAATTGCAAAAGTCTTGAAATTAATATCAGTTATTTTATAATTTTTTAGAATGATAAATTTGTCAGATTGTAAATTTAAGTTGAAAAGGAGTAGGAAATGACTGTTAAAAAAAGCTTTACTGCTGATGAAGCAAAGAAAATCGGGGAGGAACTTGGAATTGACTGGTCTAAATTTGATGTGGAGCAATTCAGGGTGGGAATGGATGTTGAGCTGGAGCATGGAAAAGTTGATCCCAATACCAATGTTTCCGATGATGACCCCTTAGTAACCGGTAAGATTGCCCTGGCTCATCTTAATGAATTTCCGGACTATTATGACAGGCTTACAAAGATGGAGGAAGAAGCAGAGGAGTACTGGGGAATAGAAGATTAGGATTTTATAATCACCCCGCCTCCTATTAGAATATCATCGGTATAAAAGACTGCTGATTGTCCTGGCGTGACAGCTTTCTGGGGCTTATCAAACTTTATAGAAGCTGTTTTTTTACTTTCAATTTTTATTTCAGCAGAAGTTTCCTTAAAGTTATATCTTATTTTGACCATTGCCTTAAAATTATTTCCCGGGGGGTTACCGGCAATAAAACTGGTATTTTTAACTTTCATTGATTTTTGCAGCATATCTTTTTCTTCGCCTGCTACAATAACATTTTTTTCCGGTATTATTTCTTTTACATAAAGTGGTTTTGAGTGACTTATGCCCAGGCCCTTTCTCTGGCCAATAGTATAAAAAGGATATCCTTTGTGTGTTCCGATAATTTTACCCTGAATATCTACAATGGCTCCTTCTTTTATATTTTGCAGTTTTGATGCTAAAAATGAATGATAATTATTTTCCGGTATGAAACATATATCCTGGCTTTCACTCTTTTTCTTTAAAAAAGGAAAAACCTTACCGGTTTTCTTCCTTATGTCATCTTTGGAGAATATTCCCACAGGTGTTTTAATTCTTGATATCTGATCCTGGCTAAGTTTCCATAACACATAGCTCTGGTCTTTACTTTTATCAAGTCCTTTTTTAACTTCATATAACTCCGATGTATTTGATTTTTCAATCCTGCAGTAATGGCCTGTAGCCAGGTAGCTTATCCCAAGAGTTCTTATTTTTTCTAGAAGTGCTCCAAATTTAATATATTTATTGCATTCCACACAGGGATTAGGGGTACATCCTTTTTGATATTCCAGACAGAAAGGATTGATTATTTTTTTTTCGAACGGCTGGATAAAGTTTATTAAAATATGTGGAATATTAAGTTTAAGCGATACTTTTCTTGCGGCTTCAATATCTTTACGGGAACAGCAGGTTTTGGTGTTATTTTTCCAGTCAAAATTATCGGGAAGCAATTTCATTGTAACCCCTATTACTTCCCAGCCGCTATCCTTTAAGATTTTTGCAGCCATAGAACTGTCGATTCCTCCGCTCATGGCTACTGCTACTTTTTTACTATTTTTTTTATAAATATTTACTGTATCTGGCTTTGATATATAATCACAGATTAAATTTTGCAGAGCATTTATTGCCATATCGATTACATATCTTTTTTCTGCAGGAAATTTTCCAAGGTATTTTTCTAATTCTTTTTCATTTATGAGTGTAGATTCGAGGATATCCTTATTTTTAACAAGTGTTGTAAGGTAACTTGCTGCTGCAATAGTGTAACTGCAGCCAAATGCCTTAAATTTTATATCGCTTATTATATTTTTGTCCATTATTGCAGTTAGCCTGATATGGCCAGGACATTTAAATCCACTGCTTACCCCGACAGCATGGGGATGGGGTATTTCTCCGGTGTTATGCGGTTTTTTAAAATGCAGTATTAAATTCGAATTTAAGTTTCTCATAATAACTATTTATTAGCCTGGATAATTATACGATAATATGTAAAATATTATACAGATTAGTTTTTTTATTTAATAAATTTATATGTTCCGATGATCGAATCAAGAGGGATAGATACCGAAAGATTTTATTATAATAATCTATTTAGAGATTATATTTTTAATTTTGAAAATATAAGTGAATTTTACCAGTATGATTATAGAAGCATAGAAAGTTATAAAAAGAGAGTTCTTGACCTTAAAGCGGATTATGATAAAAAAAACAGGATAAAAATTTATGATATTTTAAAGAACTATAATAAAAATATTGGCTGCGGCCGGAAGACTATAGAAAATATAGAAGAACTTAAAGACCAAAAATCAGCGGTTATTATTGGGGGACAGCAGCCCGGGTTTTTAACAGGTCCTTTATTTATAATATTTAAAATACTTACAATATTAAAACTTAGCAGTTTTTTCCAGAAGGAATTAAAGATACCTGTAATTCCATGTTTCTGGAACGCATCAGATGATAACAGTTTCAGTCAGGTTGATAATTTAAATATAATCAATAATGAAATTACAAATATCAAACTCGACCTGTCGGATTTTAATCCAAAAACCAGATATTCTGATATTTATCTTGACCGGAACAAATTTAATGAAGCAATTGAAAAACTGGAAGGTTTTCTTAACCAAACCAGTTTTAAATCCGGGATTATTGATTTTTATAAAAAGAGCCTGTCGGATGTTTTAAGAAACTCATCCAATGCTAAAAATGAAATAAATATTTCTTCTTTTTTTTCAGGTATAATTGCAAATATGTTTTCCGGTTATGGTCTTGTAATCATAGACCCTGCTGATATTGAAATTAAAAAATTAGGTTATGATTTGCTTGAATTTGATGTAAATAATCATTATGAAATAAGCAGTCTCATAAACTCAACCGGTAAAAAACTTAAAGGTCGCAGCTACCACGGTCAGCTGAGTTCTATGCAGGGGACACTTGATTTTTTTTACTGTAAGGACGGTATCCGGAATAGGATATATTCAGGTAATGAGAATTTATTTGAAATTGAAAATGAGAGATTTGCGAGGAAAGAATTCCTGGATCTTGTGAAAAAAAATCCTGCGGGCGTTAGCCTGAATGTGGTATTAAGACCATTGCTTCAGGACAGGCTCCTGCCTGTACTGGGTTCAATTTGTGGCCCGGAGAATCAAGTTACTTCGCTCAAATGAAGCCGGTATATGATCTTTACAATTTAAAAATGCCGGTTATTTACCCTCGATTTTCTGCGACTATAATTGAGAAGAAAATAAAGAGACTATTTAAAAAATTAAAAATTACAGATGTAATGTTGGAATCTGGCAAGGAAGAGATAATCAGGCAGGTAGTAGCCAGTAGTTCAAAAATTGATCTTCCGGGGTTAATGCTTGACCTGGAAGATGATATTAAGGAAAGACTGGAAAAAATGGAAAGAGTTTTTTTGGATTTTGAAATGAATATTTCCAGTTCTTTTGATAGAATTAAAAGAAATATAGGAAAAGAGATAAAGGTTCTTAATAAGAAGCTTTATTCTGAATTGAAAAGACAGGATGAGGCCATATCTCAAGGCATAAATAAAATTTATATGAATGTTTTTCCGAATAATAATTTACAGGAGCGTGAAAATAATATAACCAGTTACCTGAATAGATATGGATTTGAATTTATAGATTATTTATATTCTACGGTTAAACCTCTGGATTTTTCTCATAAGTTTTTGGAAATTATTTAAATATAATGAAAAAAGAAATTAGAATAGATGCCCTGGCTTTCAGCCCTCACCCGGATGATGCAGAAATGGGCTGTGGGGGACTTCTTTTAAAATTAAAAGATAAAGGGCATAGAACAGGAATAATAGATCTTACCTTGGCAGAGCTCTCCACCAACGGTGATTTAAAAACGAGGGAAAAAGAAACAAAAGAGGC
>Ga0256868_10001489_pt1 | contig 12710 bp, 12 predicted proteins | sample RVTome_13_FD_187341 | JGI IMG/M metagenome (GOLD analysis project Ga0256868, IMG submission 187341) | Soil microbial communities from uranium-contaminated site in the Upper Colorado River Basin, Wyoming, United States - RVT92D227 HiSeq ... | reverse complement strand
CTCTTCCCCATCCGCAGAGGATGGGCATGGTCAACTGTGCGCAGTGCCATGAGGAGATCGTAGGCCAATATGACAAGAGCAAGCACGCCAAGGTCAGCCACAGGCTCTGCTTCGAGTGCCATAACCCCCATGCTACTACCTCCTTCAAGGAGCTCTCCCAACAGGAGCGGATAGGGATCTGCCTCCAGTGCCACAAGAAGGATGGGCATCAATGGCTGCCCCAGCAAAAGCTCCACTTCCGGTACCTCGAGTGCACGGTCTGCCACTCTCCCGAAGCCGTCAAAGGGCTCTTCTTCCAGCTCACCGCGCAGGGGAAGGATGGGAAGAGGTTCAACCTTCCGTATCGCCAGCTGGAGGATTTCACCCGCGGATATAATGGTGATGTTGCCAAGGCCATCGATCGCAATGGGAACGGCGTCGTGGAGGTGCATGAGATCAACAGGTTTATCGCCAAGCTGAAGGAACAGGGGGTGCAATCACCGCGGCTTGAGGAGAAGGTCCTGGTATTACGGCCGTATCATAACTTCACCGATGAGGTTAAGCAAATCAAAGATTGTACGATGTGCCATGTCTCAGGTGCGCCCTTCTACTCTCAAGTTATGCTCAGGCTGCCGGAGAGAACGGGAGGGGTGCGCACCGTGAAGATGGACAAGGCTATCATCGGCAAGATCCCTCCCATCCCCTCCAAGGACAGCTACTTCGCCACGGTTCACGGCCAGAATAGGGTGGAGTGCATAGACTGCCATGCTGATTTGACCATCTTGCGTGCAGGGGAAGGGTTTGAGGTCAAGGGGCTGAAGACACCTGTCTGTGAACACTGCCATAAGGACGAGCTGGCTGAATACGAAGGCAGCCTCCATGCCCAGGTCAGTGAGCAGATCTGTTTTAGTTGTCATGATCCCCATTCCAGCGTTCCCTTCGAGGAGCTGAGTGTTGAGCAGCGCCAGGCCATCTGTACCAAGTGCCATCATCCTGAACTCGGACACGACTGGCTGCCCCAAAAGGAGTTGCACTTCAAAGCCCTGGAGTGCGCCATGTGTCATGCCCCACAGGCCGAAAAGGGGATTGTTTTTTACCTCCAGAGGGTGGGCAGGGAAGGGAAAGCTGAACGGCTGGGCTATAGTGAGATAGCCAAGCTGTTGGATTTGGAAAGGCCTGACCTGGGAAAACTGTTGGATAGAGATAAAAATGGATTTCTGGAGGATCGAGAGGTCCTTTCCTTTCTTAAATCACTCGGTGGAAAGGAACAAAGGGACAAAGTAGAGCTGGGGGTAAGGGTTTTAGTCCTCAAGCCGTCTCATAATTATACGGACATGGGGACCAAGGCGAAGGATTGTTCCCTCTGCCATTCCTCCCGAGCGGCATTCTATAAGAAGTTGATCATGGAGATACCCGAGCAGGGGGGCGGCATCAGGACCCTCCCCCTGGATAAGAGCATCTTGGTGGGGATTCACCCCATCCCCGTCACCAGCGACTTCTACCTGTTGGGGGAGAGCAAGATTGCTAAGCGGGATATCTCGGACATCCTGTTCCTCGTGAGGAAGATCGGTTATAAGTGGCTGGATGTTATAGGCATTATATTCATCTTAGGCGGTTTGGGTTTTGTCGGCTTGCACGGGTTGGTCAGGATATTGACCCTGAGGATGAGGAAGAAGAGGAAAAATAAACAGGGATAACGATGACACTGCCGAAGGGAGAATTATTACATCCACTGACGATCAGGATTTGGCATTGGGTACATGCGATTGCCATAGTCCTCTTAGTGCTGACGGGGCTACAATTGCGGTTTCCCGACTTCATTACGTGGTTCGGGACCTTCAAACGGGCGGTGAACATCCATAACATCTTTGGTTTTATCGTTTTGTTCGATTATGCGCTCTGGTTTTTCTTCTATGCGCTGAAGAGGCAGTTGATCAAGCAGTACGTCCCCGCTCCCGAAGATTTCACCATCGGGATGCCGACACAGTCGGCGTACTACTTTGGCCGTATATTCTTCGGCGATCCGGCTCCCTTTGAACCCACACCAGGGGCCAAATTTAACTCCCTGCAGAAGACCACCTACTTCGGCATCATGTTTGTCCTTGTCCCCCTCCAGATAGTAACCGGCGTACTCCTCTGGGATCTGAAACGCTTTCATCCTCTTATAGAGGCGCTGGGTGGGGTGAGGGCCATCGATGCGTTCCACATTATCATCGCCTATATAGTCACTGCCTTCTTGGTTGTCCATATCTACCTCTCGACCTTGGGACACACCTTCTTCGCCCATTTTATGGCGATGATTGTGGGATATGAGGGAAAGGAAGCGAGGCATAAGAAGGCGTCTTCTTAGCTACGATTTCCCTGATCTAAGAGGTTTTTATAGGATAGTCATCGTGCGGAGGAGAGGTGTGAGGCTGCTTAAGGAGCTTCACACCTCTCTTTTTTTGTAAGTGCATAAGCGTTTCATTCACCCGATAACGGTCCAAATAATAAGGATTACGAAAAGCAATCCGATGATCAGGGCGCTGAGGCCGATGGCCCCTGCGAGGAAGTTGGCAAAGATGCTGGGAAACGCTGTCTTTAACTTCTCCAACTCTCCCCTCTTTTTCAGCCGTTCGTACTCAATAGGCCGGTCCTCGAGGAATTCCCATTTGTAGATCCTGCCGGTGAAGATGGAGTAGTTCATCGGCCACTTGGTAGGCACCCAGTGGGTGTTAAAGAAGTGGACGGTAAAGATGAAGATCACCGCCAGCAAGGCCTCGTCGGAGTGGACGATGCGGGCGACATTGATCACCCATCCTGGCAGGAACTTGGTGGTGATCTGCGGCAACCACATTATCATGCCGGATAGCCCAATGGCGGCCATCCCCCAAAAGACTGCCAGAAAATCGAACTTCTCCCAGTAGGTCCAGTGATCAAAGCTGGGGGGCGGGCCCTGATCCACAAACCATTTGCCCATCGCTATAAAGTCCTCCCAGTCCTGCTTCCTCGGCAGGAGGGAATAGGGTCCGAAGAGTCTCTCCTTCCAGTTTTTCCCAGCCCTTTTGTTGAAGAAGGTGAAGTGGAAACAATACCCCAGGACGATGAGGAATGCCACAATGAGGATAAAGGCGCAGATGCGGTGCAGGAGAGCGGCAACCTGGAAGCCGGCTATGAGGTCGAGCATAAACTTGGCCCAGGGGGCATCGGTAAACTTAATGGGGATCCCTGTCGCAGCCAACCCGAAGAAGGTAAAGATAACTACCAGATGCAGTATCCTGTCCCTGAGCGTAAAGCGGATATAGGTCTCCCCGGGGTTTTTAACTTGGTCGAGCTTGTCGGAGACCAGATGCCCTTCGGCCAAAAGCCTCTGCTTTTCCCAAAAGGCCTTCCGCCACCAGAGGAAGGTGTGTGCCCAGTAGAAAACCAGCACGACCACAAACAATGCGACCATGAAGACCGTGGTCCAAAAGAGTTGAGGGTATCTGACACGATCCTCGAAGGCGGCATGGGGGATGAACTTGATGAAGTTGGCATTGACCCCCTCATGGCAGCGTGAGCATACCTTAATGAGGTTCTTTGGGTTAATAGTAGAGCTAGGATCGTCCTTGGGGAGGATGTTGTGGGAGGTGTGGCAGTCGGCGCACCCGGCTGCTGCATAGCCCAGCTTTTGGATTTTGCCGTGGATGCTGTGTTCGTAGGTCTCAACGGCGATGGTGGTCAGGTTGTTCTTCTTCATGAGTTCCTTGTCTGCGTGGCACTTATTGCATGCCCTGGTATAGAACTCCCGCGCCTCCACGGGATAGGTGCGGCCGGCCGTGTGCCAGATCTGCGTATCGTGCAACCCATGGCAGTCGGAGCAGACGGCGGAATCGTTGTTCCCCTTCATCACCGCCCTTTCATGGCCGCTGGCCACATAGGACTCCTCCTCGTGGCAGGAGGTGCACTTCTTTATGATTCGAATCTTGTCCCCCTTCCAGGGCTTCAGATAATGGATGTCCGCGTGACATTCCACACAGGAGAATTTCTCCCTGATGTGGTGGACGCTGCTGGTGTATTCTTGTGTTTCTTTTTTGTGACAAATATTGCAATTTACCTGTTGAGGGATGTATATCCCCTGGGCGTGTTTTTCTAGGTCGATGATATCCACATGGCAGCTGGTGCAAGCATTGGTACCGTGTACCGAGTTGGCGTATTTTCCCCCTTTTATGGCGTCGGCGTGACACTCCAGGCAATCCTTGGCCAGGATGGACCTCTTCATATTGACATCGATGGTAACCTCGCGCGGGTGGGTGAGGGAGGAGAGGGGGAGGAGGAGAAACAGGAGCGCCATCAACAGGATGATCCCTTGGGCCTTTAACGTTCTTTTTCCCATGGTCAAACCCCCTTTGTTGGGTTGTTGAGTGTCTTTTATATCATGAATTCTTAGAATTAAGGAAGGGGAAATTTACCCCTCTTTTTTTCTCCGCATTTTTAATTAGGCTGATCCGCGGGGGTGCGGTCACCACCTCCCTGTTTGAGAACAACCCGTTCTTCTATGATATCGGCTATCCCCTTTATATCATTGAGGTTCAGGCAGGGGATGTCCAAGATAAGGGGTTTATCGCTCACCACGGCGAGCACATTTTCCAGCTCGGGGGCCAGGGGGTGGGGATGGATACCTTTTCTGAAGACCTCGATCTTGGGGTGTTTATCTCGTTTAAACCCCTCGGCGATGATGATATCCGCCCCCCGGATAAATCGGGTGGCCAGCTCTGCCGGGGAGAGGTCTTGGGATGCGTCTTCCATCAAGGCGACCTTCTGCGGCGAGGAGATAACCACTGTTTGGGCGCCGGCCTGCTTGTGGCGCCAGCTGTCTTTGCCTTCATGATCTATCTGGAATGCTTTCCCGTGGTGTTTTATGGTCGCTACCCGATAACCGCGTTTGATCAATTCCGGGATCAATCGTTCGATGAGGGTGGTCTTTCCGCTCTTAGATCTCCCGACAATGGAGATGATTGGAATCATGGTCCTCTCTCTCCTTCTAACTCCGGAGGGTTCTCATCGTACAATCGCCATAGGGAATAGTCAATATCAGATCAGTTTGCCCTTGAGGTGCAACACGTGCTGTGTTAAGAATTGTCCATGGCCTCAGAGGAAGGCCCGCCGCAGATGAAGGGAAGGGGTAAGATGGCAGCAGACTTTGATACTTCTCTGCTTGATCGACCTGAGGTCTCTCAGTATATCTTCTATCCACGGCGCGATCCCGTGCCGCAGGACGATATTGCCCTCTGCCCGGTGGAGGTTGGACAAGGGATATCCGTTGTCTGCCGATTCTACCCGGCCCCCAAAGGGATCGCCACCATCCTCTACTTCCACGGCAATGGCGAGACGGCAGGGGATTACGACCTCGTCTCTTCCCTCTACACCGCCTTGGGGATCAATCTCTTTGTGGCCGACTACCGCGGCTACGGTTTAAGCTCAGGGGAACCCACGATAGGCCATATCCTACACGATGCCCATCCCATCTGCGAGAGGTTAAGAGAGGTCCTACGGCAAGGGGGTTATGCCGAGGCGATCTTCGTCATGGGCCGCTCTTTGGGCAGCGCCCCAGCCATAGAGCTGGCCTTCCAATCGCAGGATGCCTTTCAAGGGCTCATTGTGGAGAGCGGCTTCAGCGATGCCTTTCGGCTGCTCAGCTACATCGGGTTGCCCCTGGCAATCCCGCCACGCCACGGGGAGGGCTTTCCCAACGGTGAGAAGATGCGCTCGATCCGTATTCCCACCCTCCTTATCCATGCCGCCGAGGATCACCTCATACCGCTGAGCGAGGCCGAGGAGCTGTTGCAATTATGTGCTGCCGAGGAGAAGCGCCTGGTGGTGATACCGCGGGCGGATCACAACACCTTGATGATGGTGGGGAGGGATCGGTACTTTCAGGCTATCGAGGGATTTATTAAGAGCAATGCATAGCGCTGGCGAGCCTTCATAGTACACATAGCTTCAAAGACAACGCTTGAGCATCAAGACTGAACACTATCAAGGAATCTTATATACCATAGAGTTGATATTCATACCCGCGCCTACCGAGGTAAGCACGATAATATGTCCTTTTTCCCATTCATGTTTGTCAAGTTTATCTTTACACACGAGGTCAAGTAAGGTGGGTATGGTTGCCACCGAGCTATTGCCCAGCCAGGCAATGCACATGGGCATGACATCAGGTGGGATCTCCTTTACCCCATATAAACCGAACAAACGCTCCAATATGGCGTCGTCCATCTTTCCATTCGCCTGGTGGATGAGAACCTTGTTTACGTCAGTGATGGACAAGCCTGCCATTTCGAGACTCCGCTTGACGACCTGCGGGACGGTCTTGAGCGCATACTCATACAACTTATGGCCTTGCATCTTGAGGTACAGTTCATTACCTTCATGATTTGGATTATTTGATCTATCCATCCATAGCATGTAGGCATGATCATGCGTATCAGACCGCGCTGCATGTGACAATATCCCAACAGGTTCTTCGCTTGTCATTGCCTCAAGAATTGTCGCTCCAGCGCCGTCTGCATAGATCATGCCATCCCTGTCGTGGGGATCTGAAATCCTGGAGAGTGTTTCCGCACCTATAACGAGGGCCCTCTTTGCATCTCCCGACCTTATATAATAGTCGGCCTGAGTCATGCCCTGCACCCAGCCGGGGCAGCCGAAAGGGGTATCATGAGCTATCGTGTGGGGGTTTACGATCTGTAACTTATGTTTTACCCTGGCGGCAAGGCTGGGAACAAAATCAGACCGTCTATTATCTACTTTTATATCTGCGAAGTTGTGAGCGACGATGATATAGTCAAGGCTTTCCGGGTCGATTTTTGACGATTCCAACGCATCCTTTGCCGCAAAATAAGCGATATCCGACGCAACCAGGTCATCGGTAACATATCTTCTCTCTTTAATCCCCGTTATCTTCTCAAACTTGTCGATAATCTCGGCATTTGTTTTGTCCAATAGTTTTCCATCTGGACCATAGAATGTGCTTCCCAGAAAATATTCATTCGGCACCAGTTTTGTTGGGATATAACTACCGGTTCCCACTATAATGGAATAGATTTTTTTGCTCATAGCACTTTACTTAAAATTATTACACATTGTTTGATGAAGTGTAGCCTTGCTCCTCTTGCTATTTGGGCTCAAAATTTAGCCCGCAAATATATACAATTAATTATCTATTATCAAGAATAAAATGCCCTCCACCGAAAAATCGACGGCGCATGCGGCCGGTCTCGAGATCCAATTGCGGGAAGATACAGCAACCGTAAACAAAAGTCAACTAGGGCCGCTTAATCCATCAGATCCAATTCAACACGCCGACAAACAGGATGAGACAGCTGATGTCGACAGCATAGATGACCCCCACCGTGGCGATCTTCCGCCTGAGGCTATCCATATCAAACACCCAGAACGAGACCAGGAAGAAAGGCAAGTAGCCGACCAGGAATATCAGCCACGGCGCTCCTGCGCTCCACCACGGGTAATCCCAGGTGAGCGCACTGACAAGGTTCAGCAGGATCTCCACGAATACGCAAAAGACCGAACCGGTGATAGCGAAGAAGAGGCGGTTCGGCAGCCCCAGAATTTTCATGCGCTTGTCGGCGGGGAGCATTTTCGAGAAGGTGATGCCGGCGATGGCGAACATGAAACAGATCTCGATGTTGAGCCCGATCAGGATCAGGAAGGCGGTCTTGCCCGGCGCGCCCCATACCGGTGCGTACTGGGTAAAGTGGAAGACCAGGCCGTTCCAAATCTCGTTGAACCAATCCATCCCCCAAAAAGCCAGTCCGGCGAAGACCAGGCTCCAGTTCTGCCGTTCAACCTCCACCGCATAAACGTAGACCGTTAGGGCAAAGAGGGGAATGATGTACCACTGGAACAGACTTCCATCGCGCAGTATGTTCAGGGCTTGCGAAGCAGCGTGCGTCATTTCAGACCTCCTTATGTTTAGTTGTTATGATATGGTGACTGATAGATGTCTGCGCTGCATTGGGCTACAAAGCTGGCACGTTCTAGCCTCCATTCCCTAACGCCAAGTTTCAATACCTAAGACCTTAATGTATTTGGTCAGACGCCGTGGATTCGCGATGGCGAGCATCAGGGTCTCTCCCGCAACAGGTCGCTGAGGCGACCCTTTTGGGCAAAGGGCCAAGTGCCGAGGAACTCAAAGTCGTCGATCAGGAGCCTGCCGTGTTCGCGAACCACGATAATTGCATCGGTCCACTTGACGATGGCCTTTGGGTCGTTCACATCCCAGTAACTGAGGGTGACCTCAACGTGATAGGCGCCGCCCGCTTGTTGTTTGACGTCGCCAACGCTGAACGTCTTAAAGCCTTCGAAGTTGCTCGTGAATAGGTCGCCGTCGATAAACGGTGGCTTGTCCTCAGGATGGCGCTTGGCGTAAGCGGCTTGGTATCGCCGGGCTTCGTGGAGCAGGGAACGCAATCGCGTCGTAAAGAGCGGCTCGAGTTTTTGAAGGTCAGCCGGCTGCGGGATACCGCACGGGCCAATGTCTTGGTACGAAGAGTAGAACTTAAAGGCCAGCGTAGCGGGATCAGTTTCGCTCGGAACGGCGGCCGCGCAGGAGAGTGCCAAGAATAGTGTGACGATGATTGTCATAACGATCCTTTCAGGCGCTTCATGGCTGACTTGGGCGCCTGAGGCGCGGTAAGGCGACTCCTTGGTAGTTCACCAATGGGTTAGGCAAAAGCCCATTCTCGCATCGCCTCTAAAAAGTAGCCTGTCCCCTTTTTCTGTTCCACGCTCAACAGTGAGACCATTCCCTTGGTGGTAAAGTTCGTTTCGCAGGCGGTGGTACCACTCGATTGTACCAAGATCGATCCCATCCAGCTTATCAGGAGCGTGCTTCTCCAGTCCGTCGAGCAGCGCCGGGAAGCTTTCCGCAATGTCATTATATTCTTTCCTGGGGATGGACAATCCCGTGATTCTTTTGGGGAGACCCAAGTAGGTCTTTATCATGAGTTCGACGGCATTATCGATACTGATCATTGCGAGGCGACGATTGGTGTCTGTATCACGATTGAGAAGAGACAATCCATGCCGCAGTATTTCACCCGGACCAGATGCCCACGGAAGTTCTGATTTTTTTTCATATTTCCTTACTCATCAATGGCGCTGAGCGTCTGCGACTGAGGCTGAGGGCCCGGAGGGCGAGCAGCCGTGGGGAGCGGTGCGCTCCAGCGCTTTAATGGGCGGCCTCTGTTGGAGGACGGCCAGCGGAGCGCTGGGGTGAGCGCAAGCTCAGCGCCATTGATGGGGCGAACTCCCCATTTCTTTTTATTTGTCACTGCCCATTGTTTTGTAGTTATTGTGGGCAGTGACATCATATTAATCTTCGCCCCATCGATTTGCATAACCTGCGCGGGCAGTCAGCAATGCCCAAAACCTGACGTGGCTAATCCGCGTCAGGTTGATGCAGTTGTTAGGTGTGTATAGAAATATTCAATAAATATCCTCACCCTAAAGCCTTTGTAATTTCACCATACGCTTCGTCAAAGTTATCCTCAGATATCAAAACAGGTCTTTCGAATTGCACCTTTATTGCAGAAAAAGGCACCGGCCATTTCTTTCGATCCCAACCATGACTCTCGAAGAATTTTGAAGCCTTAAATTGCATTGGAACAATGGGAACTTGACTTTGTAATGAAATATGAAGCATTCCCTTTTTTGCCACAAAAGCGGGGCCACTCGGCCCGTCTGGTAAAAGAACAGTGGAATATCCCTTTTTTAGGTATTCCACAAGTTCGTCAGCTGCCTCTCGTCCAGAATGCCCTGTAGACCCAAGGATTATTTTCTTAACACCCGTAAAGCGAAGGAATAAATGAATTGACTTCATAAACCAGAAGGGATGTTGCATCCAAACCTGTGACCGATTGTTCAAGAATACAGCACCATACAAAGGAACAAAGGTATGCCAATAACAGAAAATATAATTTCGCTGGGCATCAAGGTGTTCCTGCCCTATGATTTTAATCTTACTCGTAAAATGAACAATTAAAGCGTAACCAAACAAAATCAGAGCAACAAAATAACTGTAAAGGTAGAATACCGGCTGGAGGAGGAGAGGCACATTATAAACTTTAAACCTGTATAAAAACGACTTTCCCATGATTCTATTTTTCACCTAACGAGCCTGTAGAAAAAGTCCTTTTGACGAGTGAGAACGGTGTCTTCGGGGGTCACTTGACCCTTCCCAAGCATGAGATCGTTGATTGTGGCACATTCTAGGGGGTCACTTTTTTCTGCATCTCACCCAAAAATCTGCTTGGGGACTTTTCCTACAGCCTCAACGACCGAAATCAGCGGGGCCGGTAGACCCTTTGCAAAACGAACAGGTTTATTCCGCTTCCGCTGGATTTTTTTGTTAAGCATTCCTCGTCATTTTTTAAAGTGAGCTGTGCAGCTACCCACACGGTCAAACAGATACAACAATAACCTTTACTTCCATCTTGTCATGTATGCCGCTAAGATCAGCCTCCAGGGATATAGGATTCTTGAGATATCCACTTGGATCATAAACAAAGCAAATGAGCCTGTTGCAATCAGGATGTTTTTGGTATTTCTTAATATCGATTATAAGTTGCTCGCCTATTTGCTTATCTTTAAATTTTTCATTTGTCATTTTTGTCTCAATTACAACTCGCTCCTGTTTAAGTAAGAAATCCATTCTTGAGGAACTGCCAGCGTAACTGGGACAATATTCCTCAGTGCGAACATCGTCATAAAGTCCCCTAAGCAAGGCATGTAGTAAATCCTGCACATCGTATTCATCTTTCATTATGATGGTTGGCCGATCTTCATGGCGGTGTTTTAATTGTCGTGTAATATTGTGAAACCGCCGAAGCAGTCTTTCCAGGTTGACGAATGTTTGAGAATTAGCCGGAGATTTGTCAGAATGTTTAGGTTTGACCCAAGGAAGTTTCCAGATTTCATTTCCGATTGCGTCATAGAGGTCGGCTAAGCCATAGTTATGAAATGAAGTGCATTGGTAAGTGATCTTGGTCCTTTGATCGCAAGTAATTTCGAATAAGCCGCTAACATGGACAGAACTCCCAGGCGTGACTCGGGAAACGGCAATAGTAGCGTACCTGAAATTAGAATTATCCAGAGCGGCTACCTCTGATTGCCACCCTTTAACCTGTGCCATCCTTACTACCATATCAACCAAATCCTTCAGTTTCTGCCGGTCGGAAGTTTGTTGTTTATTTGGTTTAGTCATTTTTTTCAGTGCTTAACGATGAGCTAAGCGACGCGCAGTTTTTTGCGCGTCCGTTTGAGGGACAAGTTGGGCAGTTTCACTGTGAATTTATTCTTTTTTGATGCCTTTTCTTCGTTTGTTAAACAGCCGTAGCAAACCCACTCGGATTCAAGTTTGAGCTTCTTTCCGATTTGATAGAGGTGGGCATGGCAAGTCGCTCGATTACATCGCGAGCATATTCCGCCGCTCGGGGTATCGAACTCCCCATGGCAAATATGACATTTCCAAGGCACGACTTGTTTAACTGCGTTCATAACCACGCCTCTATTTCGTGTGCTTAGATTCGTTTCTGTACATTTGCTTTAAGTATCTGCTTGATCGTCTTTTATTTCCTGTCTAAATTCGCGAAGCTTTGATGGTGCAATGTATACATATTCTACTTCTACAAGTGCTCTAAAAAATTCATCCATCTTCCAAGTCATCGGAACAGTTACGCACTGGCTTGTATTATGAGCACCGGAATTCCCAAGCGTCCTGAGCACTGAAGTTATTTCTGCAAGAATTGGTGGTATTTCACGTCTTTTCGCAAGCTGTTCGAGGCGTTGCTGCAAACGGCCCGTAGGAACGCCACGATCATCACACATTGCCTCTAACGCTCTCCGAATAAGAACAGCGAATGCATTTGGGAAAACATTTTGAACGGCTTTCGCTTCACGATAATTATTTGCAACAGCGGATGGAACGGATTCATCTAAGGTACCGCTTTGGGGATACATCAGGGTGGCATCTTTATACTCTTGAGGCTCAAATAAATGATAGAGGGAGATGTCGTGACACGTGGCACATTCGAAGGCAAAATAAATGGACGATGGCTCTGGTTCCTCACTAAGTTTCCCATCGGAACCATACCATCTGCCATCGTAAGTATGCTTAAAGACCAGCTTATGTGGTGTTTGATTGCCACAGTGAGGGCATGTCATGAGCCGGTCATCACCAATTTCCATAGATTAACCTATATACGTTATGTGCCCAGCATTATCTTTTATGTTTAATGGCTATTTTTAGTAAAATTTATGGAAATTTGTAGGTAATGTCAAGAAAACAATTGGGGGACGCATTTCTGAGTTGTTAAAATATAAGGATAAAATATTATAGTTGTAAATTATGTTGCATGCGATATAATTTACAAATTAATTATGCTTACAACATTTAAAAAGTGTCCTGTAAATTCTTTTTTGTTGGCTAAGCAATTTCTATACACACGGCCCTTTCATATGAGTATAAATCAAATACGGAGAGGTTTTTTATGAATCATGGGAGGCTAAAGGTTCTCTTATCTGCTTTGCTGATAGTCGTCTTTTTTCTTCTCACGGCCTGTGGCCCCAGACATCGCGTCGTTTATGAAAGGAGAATTCCTTCTCCTGAAAAAGAAACTAAGATCGAAAAGAGGGAGACCCGCGAGGTTCAACAGGGAATTGCTTCATGGTATGGAAAAGATTTCCAC
>Ga0256868_10001488_pt1 | contig 12712 bp, 10 predicted proteins | sample RVTome_13_FD_187341 | JGI IMG/M metagenome (GOLD analysis project Ga0256868, IMG submission 187341) | Soil microbial communities from uranium-contaminated site in the Upper Colorado River Basin, Wyoming, United States - RVT92D227 HiSeq ... | reverse complement strand
AAGTCTGAGACAGCGAGGAAATCCACTTTTTCCAAAGCCTGATAAACCATGGAGGCATTGGCTCGTGTGATGACAGGATTCGAAGAAATCAGAAAAACCATCTTGACGGAATAGGGCTTCTCGTAGAGGATGGCATCCCAGACAAACTTTGGATTGATGATGGCGAAGGCGTCTGCTAATTTGAAAACATCTCCTCCTAATCGCTTCTTTCTCTGCTCAGGGGCAAGCAGTCGGTGTGCCCCAAATTGACCGGCATTCATCGTCGGAGGAGGCACATAGAAGACCATACCACCCGGAACATCGAGATTCCCTGTGACAGCGGCTAAGGCAATGAGAATCCGGTTATTATCCACACAATTGATAGACTGCTCTATCGCCACACCCCACTGGATGCATGCAGGTTTAGTCTTGGCAAAGAGTCGAGCCGCTTCCTTGATTTTTTCTTCAGGGATCCAGGTAATCTCAGAGACCCGCTTAAGCGGATACTCCTTAACACGAACCAGAAACGCTTCCCATCCGTAAACCCATTCTTCAACAAACTCCTTATCGTAAAGCCCCTCCTCGATCATGACATGGAGCATCCCCAGGGCCAGAGCCACATCCGTCCCCGGTCGAAGCTGAAGCCAAAGATCTGATCGATCAGCCAACTTGGTGAATCGAGGATCGACGACAATCAACTTTGCACCTTCCGTGAGAGCATCGGAGAGATAAACCCCCTTATATTCATCCGGGTTGGAGATGATAGCATTGTTTCCCCAGACCATAATACATTTTGGATTTCCTTCGTAATCGCAAACCGGGAGGTTGCCGCAAGTGATGATAGAGGTAGAAACCCTTGGTCCATAACACATATGGCCGGCTGTCAGGACATTGGGAGTTCCAAGGAGATTAGCAAACCTGTAAATGAAAGCCTCATTGTCTCGGCCTGTCCCATAGCCAAGGACGATGGACTCAGCTCCATATTCCTCTTTATATGTTTTCATTTTTGTTGTCAGAATATCATAGGCTTCATCCCAGGAGATTCGCTCCCACTTCCCTTCTCCTTTGGCCCCCTTTCTTTTTAATGGATAGACCAATCGATCCGGGTGATAAGCTAATTGAATCGAAGCAATCCCTTTAGGACAAAGAGTTCCCCTGCTGATGGGCGATTCAGGATCCCCTTCAATCCGTATGACCCTGCCGTCCTTTACATGAACCAGAACCCCGCAACCCCCGTGACAGATACGACAGTGGCTTCGAACGATCCTTCCACCCGATGGCTGAATAGAATCCATCATTGTCTCCTTCCGTGTTTGTACCACCTATTCCTTTCATGGTATCGGTTGGGCAGATTTCTGAACAAGGGAAAATGAGAGCAATGGGTATCCAATGATATTCCATTATCCTCGAACGCAACGGACATAGTACAAGTTACTCTTATAGTAGCTAAGCACATAGGCGCCGTCAAACATCACGATCCAGGCATTTTTCGTGTCACGCTCGAAGGTTGTGGACGACCAATAGGATAACTCATCCCGAAAGGGGACCTCTTGGCGCATAGGAGGCCTTCCTTCCGGACGTGCCTTGGTCCTGTCCAGCAGAGATTCCAGTTCTGGTAAAGTTGGCAAACGCCAATCTCGCTTGCCGTCCAAGGAGAGTGATTTAGCATATTCCTGAGCTTTGTGCCAGGTCATCTCGCCAGGAGATTTACGCTGCCATTCCAGACCGGTTTTAGGATCTTTCCAGGTAAGCGGTTTTTGACTCACGAGTTCCACGGCAGGGGAAAAAAAGGAAGGGTTCATACCTTGTAATCAAGGAATGATGGAATGGTGGAATGATGGAATAATGGTTAATAACAAATATCGAAATGGACTTGAGGGAAGGCTAATTCCTCTCTTACGCAATATTCCGTTATTCCGTCTTTTTCACTATCCCACTATTCCAATGTTCCATCATTCCATTCTTCCATGACCTTTCTATAGAACTTGATAGCTCCCTGCAAACTTCTTCGGATCTCCCCAAAAAATGCACCGAGTCGGGCAGATGGCGTAACAGGCAGGAACCTCGTTCCTCTGTCGTTTTTCGACGCAGAGGTCGCACTTGACCGCCTTCGTGACTTCGTGATTGAACTGCATGACGTCATGCGGACAGGTCTGGACACAGCAGGTCCCGCACGAAATACACCTCTTTGCTTCCTGAACAGTCACTCCCTTGGTAAGCCCCTTTTGGACTTCATTGAAGTTCCTTACTCGCTTTTTGGGTTCCAGGTAAGGCATCGGAGCCCGGGCTGCCCGATCATATTTCCCTCTCTGGGGTTCTTTGATTGCATTCAATGGTATATCTCTACCCAACCGAATGTTCCGGCCTGTTAGGTACCGATCGATAGAAATGGCGGCCTGCCTCCCGTCAGCAATGGCCTCGATCACTGTCTTGGAGCCTCTTGCTGCATCTCCCCCTGCAAAGATATCGGGATCCTCACTTTGAAGCGTCAGAGAATCGATCTTCATGGTTCCCCATCCGGTCAACGTACAGGCGCACTCGGGCGTCAAACAGCACCAATCTGATTCCTGTCCGAGGGCTGTGATTACAGCATCTACTTTGACCGTAAACTGCGAACCCAGAATAGGTTCGGGTTTCCTCCGCCCGCTCTCATCAGGTTCTGTCAAACGCATTTTAACGCATTCGATCGATTTGACCCGACCATTGCTACTGATGAACCGCATGGGCTGAGCCAAGGTCTTGATGGGAATTTTTTCTTCCCGGCACTGCTTGATCTCTTCCGGTGTTGAGGGCATTTCCTCCAAGCCTCGTCGGTAAAGAATAAATGCCTTTTCAGACCCCAACCTCCGAGCCGATCGGACTGCATCCATCGCCACATTGCCTCCGCCGATCACTGCAACCCTTTTCCCAAGTTTGATGGGTTTTCCGAGGTTGACTTGACGAAGGTAGTCTAATCCTCTATAAACGCCGCCCAGATCTTCACCCGGGACACCCAGTGGAATACTTTCTTGGGCACCGATAGCGAGGAAAAAGGCCTTGAATCCGCCTTTACGCAATTGAGCAATCGTTTTATCCTTGCCCACCTCCAGACCGGTTTTCATGGTCACGCCCATATTGCGAATCATCTTAATCTCAGCCTCGACAATGTTGCGAGGCAGACGATACGAAGGCACACCTGCCGTAAGCATTCCGCCCAAGATCTTGGTTTTTTCAAAGATCGTTACCTTGTAACCCTCTTGAGCAAGATAGTATGCACAAGTTAAACCCGCGGGACCCGATCCAATAATCGCAACCTTCTCCTTTTTCCTGCTTTTCATTTCTGGCATATAACGTCTCTTTGCCTTCAGGTCCATATCCCCCAGGAAACGCTCAATGGAATGGATGGCTACGGGTTTGTCAATTTGATCGCGCTTGCAATCAGACTCACAAGGGTGAGGGCAGACCCTGCCGCAGATGGAGGGAAAGGGGCTTGCAAGCTTGATGAGCTGCAGGGCTTCCTGAAATTTTCCCTTGATGGCAAGGCTCACAAATCCCTGGACGTCGATATGCGCAGGGCAGCCAACCTTACACGCAGAAGTCTGCTGCTTCTCAGCTCCAGACTTGCCCACCACCGCATTGCAGCCGTTACACTTCTCGCTGTTAACGAGAACCACCCCGGTCTTTGGATCCTTGGTAATCGCATCCTCCGGACAGGCCAGGGCACAGGGCGCATCTTCACAATGGTGACAAAATAGGGGCTTGAAATAGGGAGCCCTCTCGATCGCTTGGATCACCTTCGGGCCGACACCAAGGCCATGCTCCTGTTTGCAAGCCACTTCGCAGGCATGGCAACCCATACATTCATATTCGTTCAGCATTAAGGACACTTTCCCCATCTATTTCCTCCATTTATTAGATTTCTGAAAAGTTCAGAGATCTCTGATTACATGGATTATGAGACGATTACTAAGAAAATAGCTTTCAAATCCCCCCAACCCCCCTTTGCTAAAGGGGGGCGAGGGGGGATTAGTGATTTTTCCTGCCAAATGCGAAATTCGAGGGTGTCGCTCCGTCATGAAGGGTTATTCAGATTAAAAGTACTTTCGAAACAAGGAAAAATCTGCGTAATCATCTTTCAAAATCTCTGAAATCAAGATTTATCCTTCACACGGAGATATATTGCACAAACAGACTCTTAGATTCGTCGAGCCCATAGCAGGATCCAGAGTCTCGTAGGCATTGTCGGTCAGAATATTGACATTGGACACGTTCCAGCCGTGACCCGGGTCTTTTTGTTCCGGGTACCACCAGCCATGCTCTGCCACAATCACTCTTGGATCAATGTTGCCATTTAATTTTGCACGCTGCTTGATGCGTCCCCTTGGCGATGCGATATAAACCCATTGGCCATCTTTAATATTATGTTTTTCGGCTGTCTCAGGATGGATCTCCACAATGGGATAGGGTCTGATCTCTCTCAACCACGGTATATTCCGGTTCGCTGAATGGAAAAAGGTAGGAGTCCGCAACCCCGCATTGAGGATATACGGATAGTCTTTGAGGAGATGGGGCGTAGAAACCGGGCTCTCAGGAACTTCGACATATTTGGGAAGGGGATCATATCCCCATTTCTCCAGAATGGTCGAATAGAGTTCCACTTTTTTCGTAGGGGTGGAAAAGCCCCGCTGCTTGTATTTGTAATAAACCATTTCACCTCTTAGATATCCCTTCTCTTTGAATTGCTCCCAGGTTAGTCCAGAGGGTTCGAGCAAGTAATCGAGCGCATCCTCTACCGTGTTCGGCCAGTCCTGGCCCATCCGTTTGCCCAATTCCAAAAAGATCTTGTGGTCCTGCCAGCACTCCCCGATCTCGGCACACTTTTGCCTGGCCAACACATAACCATGCCGTTTCCAGTTGTCGGCAACATGATTCTGTTCGAGCCAGGTTCCCGAAGGCAGGAAGATATCGGCCAATTCCGCTGTCGGTGTGAGGAAGAAATCGATAACAGCCAAGAACTCGATTTTCTTCAGCGCCTCGTAAGCCTCTTTGGCATTGGCCCTCGTGACCACCGGATTACTGCCGCATAGAATTCCCGCCTTAAGAGGATAGGGTTTGCCGGTAACGATGGCATCCCATGCTTTCTTGGGATTGATCAGGGCGACCCTGGCGCCGAGCTTAAACTGATCTCCGCCCAGCCTCTTTTTTTGCTGCTCCGGTGAAAGATCTCTGTGGCGGGCAAATTCGGCCACTGTCCGTGTGGGCGGGTTCACAAAAAGAGCATTCCCTCCAGGAGCATCCAAATTGCCTGTTATTGCCATCAATCCGGTCGTGGCCCTTGTGTAATTGACACAGTTGATGGTCTGTTCCGTGGGCACACCCCAGTGGATACAAGCAGGCTTGGTAGTCGCATACATCCTTGCTGCCTTCCGAATGAGGTCTTTGTCAATCCAGGTGATTTCTTGCACTTTTTCCAGGGGATACTCTTTCATCACCCTTTCTTTGAAGGCATCCCAGCCGTTGATGTAGTTCTCCACAAACTCCCTGTCGTAAAGCTCTTCCTCAATGATCACGCGGTGAAACCCCAGGGAGAGAGCTGCATCTGTCCCGGGACGGATTTGAAGCCAGAGGTCCGCTTTATTCGCAATAAATCCCTTTCGAGGATCGATGCAGATCAGCTTGACCCCCTTTTTATAGGCCCTCCAGAAGTTCTCTCCCTTGTATTCATCCGGGTTGTTCCACTGCGGATTGCAGGCCCACATGACGATACATTTCGGCCCACCTTCATAATCGGCGATGGGTAGCGTGCCACAGGTGATCAAGGTTGACCCAACCCTTGAGACATAACACATATGCCCGGCTGTCAGGACATTCGGCGTTCCGAGGATGTTGGCAAAACGGTAGAGATGGCTTTCATAATCCCTGCCTGTTCCCTGACCCACGACGATCGATTCTGGCCCGCATTCAACGATGACCTTCTTGAATTTTTCCACAATGGTATTCAAGGCCTCGTCCCAGGTGATTCTTTCCCACTTGCCTTCTCCTTTGGCACCCGTTCTCTTCATGGGATAGAGAATCCGGTCAGGATGGTACGCCAATTGCGTGATGGACAGCCCCTTGCTGCACAGGGTTCCATGGCTGATAGGAGAATCTGCATCCCCCTCCACTTTGATCACCTTGCCGCCTTTGACGTGGGCGATCACACCGCAGCCTCCATGGCAGCTACGACAGGCGGTTCGAATTTTTTTAACCTCTTCCATCAGTTCTCCTCCTGACCTGTGACAGGCGTGATAAACTTAAGAATGTAGACAAAGGTCAATATGATCTCTGCATTCTTCAGGATGGCAGGATTTTCCTGTCCGAGTGTTCGCAGCCTGATAGCGCTTTCCTCAAGCCTCTCGATCTCTTTTCTTATCTGTTCATTCATTTCTCTCACCTTCTCTCATATCTCTAAAGCGTTTGGCTTTGAGCATATATCGCGGAAGTGAACCAGGAGGTTCGATGATAACATGGAACGACAGATTGGTTGCGATTTTTAGACTCTCGACCAGCCGGGTCCTTGTCTGTTCAATAGATCCTACCGGAAGTTGGGGACTTACTTCCGCCCTGAGGAGTATGACATCCATCAAACCTCTTCTCTCCACAATGATCTCGAACTCCTCGACCTCTTGAAATTCCTTCCGGATCACCTCTTCCACAGTCTTGGGAGAGAAGAGCACTCCTCGGACCTTTCGAAGATCATCCGTCCTCCCCACCACCTCTTTGATCTTTCCTGAAGTCCTCCCGCATGGGCAGGAACCTTCCCCTTTGATCACCAGGTCTTTTGTATTGAAACGGATCAGGGGAAAGGATCGGCGTCCCAGAGGGGTTACTACCGCAACACCTATTTCCCCTTCCCCCACCTCTCTTTGAAGTGTTTCCCGATCGAGGATCTCGACCAAAAAGAAAGGCTCAATGATGTGCATCCCATCCTTCGCTTCACACATTCCTGCCCACGCACAGGGCTCTGTTCCGCCGATATGGTCATAGACGTCGCATCGATAGATTTCTTCTAATTTCAATCTGGTAGCAGAAGGCATGGGCTCTCCGGCGCAGAGCATCCTTTCTATTCCGAGAGAAGCAGGTTCAATGCCCATTTTTTTTGCCTCTTCGGCAATGTGAAGCCCGTAGGTGGGTGTATTCATCATTCCGTTGGCCCGCGTTTCGATGACCTTATGGATTCTTCCTTTTGTATCGAGGGCTCCCCCAGGGATGAGTTCGCATCCGAGTTTTTCAGAGGCGTAATGGGCCTCCCAGAAGGCAACATAGACATTATAGCCGAAGGGAAGAAAGATCCTATGATGGGGCCTGAACCCCGCCATATAGAGGATATGGCACCACGCTTCAATCCTCCATTGCCAGCTTTCATAGGTCTCTGGAACATAGACGGGTTTTCCGGTCGTTCCACTGGTCTGCCGGAACGTTGTCACGTCTTCAATCTTCCCGCCTAAAACCCCTCCGTAGGGGTAAGGGGCCATCTCTTGATATTTTCTCAATTCCTCCTTATCGGTGAAGGGAAGGTTCTTAACATCATCCAACGTCTTGATGTCGTTGGAATCGATACCTTTCAGCTTGTCCCGGTAAAGGATGGTATTGTTCTTTGCGAAGGAAAAGATATTTCTGAAGTAAGAAAGTTCGATTTTATTTAGATCTTCCCTGCTTAAAGTCTCTAAATATGGATTCCAATATTTCATAAATAACACTCCTTTAAAAATGTTTTCCCCTTACCTTTTCTAAAGGGTCTTCACATCAGCCCCGAGCTTATAAGAAACTTGCCTGGCAACATCAGCCGTTTTAGGACCGTATTTTTCAATCATCCTCTCCGCAAAGGTTCCAATAAGAATGATACACCCAATGATTTTTTCTTGTACACTGAATACCGGTGCGCTGACGAAATTGACTCCAGCGGTGATTTCACCAATATCCTGAGCATATCCCAGTTGTCTGCACTTAGTCAGCTCATCTCTCAACCGCTTCAGGTTCAGCTGGGATATATCCAAGCCATGGAAGTAAACTCTTTTTTTAGTCAACATTTTTTCTCTGTCCGCCTCAGGCATAAACGCCACAATGGCTTTTCCGTGTGCACCTAAAGTGATATGGAACCTGTGCCCCAGACCAATGCCAAACCCAATGTTTTGATTTCCTTCACGTTTCCCGACCACCAGGAGATGCTCACCATAAATTAAACCAAAGAGAGCGGTTCCGCTCGTTTCTTTAGCAAGATCATCGAGAAAAGGGGCTACGATGTCCGGATAATATAGGTTATCCAAAACATGCCTTGACAAGAAAATCAAAGCGGGTCCTAACGAGTAGGTTTTCGCCTGAGGATCTTTTTCCACAAATCCAAACTGTTTCAGCGTGTTTAGAATGGAATGGCCTTTGCTTTTATGAATTCCAACTTGGCTGCATATTTCTGTCAGTCTCATCTTGAAATACGGACTTTCTCCTAAGCAGAGGAGGACCCGGGCCGCCTGTTCCACCGCTGGAACCGAAGGTTTATAAACCGACTTTCCTTTTAGGCGACCCTTTGATCGTCTTTTTCTAACATTCACACCCGACAAAATCCTCACCATCACATGTCGATCATTGGCCTTGTATCAAATGTTCTGTATATAGAACAAAGTTCTGTCTACTTCAAAGATGTTATACGAAGGCTTCCACTTTGTCAACCGTTCTTTATATAATGTGCCAAGCCGGTCTTGACGAAATATTTCTTAAAGGTTATCTAATTCTATTAGAAAGGAAGTTTTTCTAAAAAGAACCCCGGAAATTTCTCTTGACAAGTTTGAAAGGATTTGGTCTATGAAAAGGAGGGGTAGAGATAGGGTTAGAGGAGTAAAAGTGGATGGAACATAAGGATTGTTTTGGCTCATTAAAGGAGGTCAGCCTCCATGATGGCCGGACCATGACCCAATCAAGACCCGAGTGTCGAAATTGTGACGAGATTCGTGACTGTTTGCGTTATACCAAACAGATCGCTGATGAGAAGAAGGAAAAAGATGAGCTGAGAACACAGAATCTGATTACTCAAATCATTGACCACTCTAATGTCTTCTCGAATGACCTGGGTTCCTGCTTATTAAAGTTTCTGAGTAGAATTTACAGCTCATCACTCGGGACTGTTCTTTTCAAAAATCTTTTTTTATTTTTTGAAATCCCTCAAGATGCCCTGTCTTCAAACCTGTCCATTCCGATCTCCCGGATGATGATGGATTTACTTCGGGGAGAAAAAGATCAACCTGTACCTCCTCCTAATCCCCGAGCCCCCCATCAGCGAAGGGAGCTCGAAGAAGGATTCACACTCCGGATCATTCTGTTTGAACAATCTTTTCCCAATCATCCAGAGGCGAATGTGGGAATGATCGCCCACGAGGTGGCTCGCGCGTTTGCCTCCAATGATGTTGGAATCAAACAAATTCTTCAGGTTCTTTCCGATTCCGAGGCCAACCAATTAAGAAAAATGGATGTCGAGGCTCGAACAAGATGGTTGATTGAGAAATGGGGTTTTCTGGATGAATTCAAGGCTTTAAAAAAAGAATTGGCCACTCGAAAATAAATGAAGAACTAAAGAAACTTCTTATCTTTTGGATTGCTTCCTTCCTTTTGCTTTTTCTTTGCTCGAAGAGGTTCCTTTTGCCGATAGCCTTGAATCGGGTTGCTTCCCAGAGATGCGGGTCTGCCCATCTGAAGCAGGTGTACATACCAGCACATTTCTCTCGTCTCTTTCAAAGGTGCATGCCTCTTCGAGGATGTCTTTTAGCTTTTTTCGAGCCCTGTGAAGCCTCACTTTCACATTCTCAATGGTTACTCCTAACGTATCAGCAATTTCCTGTTGATTAAAATCCATGGTGTCAAAAAGGATCAGAACCACCCGTAGAGGTTCAGGAAGCAGGTGAATATAGTTCTGAACACATTCTCCCATCTGGCGTTGTTCCAATTCTTTTTGAATATCCGGTCCTCTCTGCATTAAAGCTTCTTTAAAATCTTCCGTTTCTTCCTGGTCTATTCTTTCCTCTTTACGTGATCTCTTTGACTGGCGGAAATGATCCTGGCAGAGGTTGTAGGCTATGCGAAATATCCAGGAAGACAATTTTGAGGGATCTTTTAGGCTTTTTAGATTATTCTGAATTCTTAAGAATGTTTCCTGGATTAAGTCATCTGCCACCCATTCATCTCTAACAAGGGACAGGATAAACTTTCTAACCCTGACATAGTACTGATCATAGAGCTCCCAAAATTCCATCTCTGAATCCTGTTGAGACTATCCGCAGCATGAGCCACTGGTTTGCCTGTCGCAGGGCAAATCATACTCCTTTTTCCGACCCATGGCATCGTTAATCCTATTCCTTATGGCCAAATGGGCTCCTTTCTTGACCTGGCTGGCAAGATCAACAGCCTCTTGAATTTCCTCAGGAGCAAGGCCCGTAGATTCGGCCTTCCCAAAGTAGTGCTCAAAACAAGGGATACAGTTCGCCGCGGTAGCAGCTCCCAAACAAATCAATAGCTTTGTCCTTTCATCCATAGTCCATTCCTCCTTTTTTGTATATAAGACGGAAAAGACCACTGAAAGGTTACACAACTTTCCCCCCCACCCTCCCCTCCCCCTCAAGGGGGAGGGTTAGCCCTGCACCACGTTGGGTGCAGGACAAAGCCCTGAACCTTACATGGTTCAGGGGGAGAGGGTAATTTGTTTCGCTAACGCTAACTTCTATATCTTGCTCACCCGACATGGAATATAACGGTGGAGCGGCGTGGCTGCCAGACGATCTCGGTGCTTTTTCGGGGCCAGCCGGTTTACATTGGCTCCATGTGTCTCTCCGCCGTGAACAAGCCCGAAGCCGTGAGGGACAACAACCTGTCCCCGGTGCGAGCTATCTGTAACCTCCGCTTCAATCCTAATAGATCCTGCTTCGGTTTCGATGCGCACTTCTCCACCCTCTGCAACGCCAAGTTCTTTGGCGTCATCGGGGTGTATCCGCATGGTACAAGGACGCCTTCCCTCATTCCAGTCCGGGTCACGCATGATCGTGTTGGCCACCATTTCCATGTGGTTTCCAGCCATAAGAACCATGGGATAGTCTTTGTTCACGAGTTGGGCCTGCTCGGTCGCGGGTGTTACTTCCTTGACCCATGATTCCATTTCTGGGAAATGGATATGGATTTTCTTGTCGGAAGTCTTTAGGAGAGAAATGTTTTTTTCCGTGTCTACGACTCCGATTTTTACCCCGCTGGGTGTTTTCAGAATTTTTCTGAATAGCTCTTCACCCGTCATGGGTCCCACCTGATAACCGGCACGGGTTACCTCCTCGGGGTGCATCATCGGAAACCGCGCCAAAAGTCCCCAGAGCGCGGCCAGATTTTTTGACCCCAACTCCTCACCCAGGGTCTTCGCAAGTATGTAAGGCAGCCATGGCTCTGCCTTTGGGTTGCTTCGGATGTATTCCATCAGTGCAACGCCGAAGCGTGGCCGGTCCCCAGCCAGCTCCCGCAGCTTGAGCGGATAATCCGGTATCATACCCAACCTATCAGCAAGTCCCATGAAGATAGTTGCCTCTTCCACTTGCTCTCCATCCGCCTCCACCACAGGCCGGCGCATATTGAAGTAGTAGTCCGGGTAGTGCCACTGGAAAAATGTGCCATCCCACTTCTCGTAACCCGACTTGGCCGGCAAAACATAATGGGACAGAACGGCTGTCTCGCTCATGGCTACCTCAATGGTTACCAGCAGGTCCAGCTTTGCGAAGGCTTTCTCATAGGCGTCAGTATCGGCGTAAGAACGTAGGGGATTTGAGCCGCTGACGATCAGGCCGCGGAGGCGCTGTGGATGGTCGTTATCGATCTCTTCCGGCATCACATTGGGCGGAAAGACCCCCATAATCAAGGGAATATTTGTCATGACTGTCTTCCATGTCCCTGGGGCTTCCTCTGGCGTGTGGGATCCCATCGGCATCAAATGGCCCAAGAAGACATTGCCCCCTTTGACCCCTATACGGCCTGCCAATGTAAGGAAGATCAACTCCAAATAAGAATTAAGAGTGCTGTGCCGTCCCATCAGGATGCCAAGATCGCTGCGCATCGCGGTTTTGCGAGTGGCAAACAGCCGGGTGAATTCCCGAACAGCGCCGGCATCTAATCCACAAACGCGGCAGTTAGCTTCCACATCTGTGTCATCAAACCACCCTCGAATAGCTTCGAAGCCCTCCACTGTAGCAGCCAGATAATCCTTGGCTACAAGCCCTTCCGTTAACAAAATCTTGATCATCGCTTTGAACAGGAGGGCGTCGGTCCCGGGTCTGAGTCGTAGATGGATGTCGGCAAGTTTGGCTGTCTCCGTCACTCTCGGGTCGACAACAGCCAATAAAAACCCAGGTTCTTTTTTCTTGTTTCGAAGTACCACCGGCGCGTTGGGTATGTCGTGGCTCACCATGGGATTGGCTCCCCAGAAGACAAGTAAATCCGATCCCTGAATGTCCGGGAACGAATGCATATACTGCCGGCCGAATGCCTTCCCATTTACCCAGAAAAAACCCGTAAGTTCTTGGGCCAGGGGGCTATAATGATTCTTTGAGCCCAATGCGTGCAAAAAGCGCACACCGAAGGCGGCTTCAAAATGGCAGCCCTGGCCACCTCCTCCCATGTAGGCGACGGAGCGAGGCCCATGGGTTTGTACGACTTCTTTGAGCTTGGCGGCTATTTCATCCAAGGCCTGGTCCCAGGA
>Ga0256868_10001487_pt1 | contig 12718 bp, 9 predicted proteins | sample RVTome_13_FD_187341 | JGI IMG/M metagenome (GOLD analysis project Ga0256868, IMG submission 187341) | Soil microbial communities from uranium-contaminated site in the Upper Colorado River Basin, Wyoming, United States - RVT92D227 HiSeq ... | reverse complement strand
ACGCCGAGCTCCGCGGCGGCGAGGAGGATCTTGGCTTCCTGGAATCCCGCGATGATCTGGAGGAGTCGGTCCATTTGGGAAGCATAACCGGTCGGGGGCGACGGACCGCAGCCGCGTATGGCCACGACGTCGCGGGCGGCAGCGCGGTAGCGCCTCCGCTCGGGGCGGGAGGACAGGGATTGCTTGACTCGACCTTGAACCGTGGTACCTTGGCACTCGTGCGGGACCGGAGCTGATGTCTGCCAGCAGAAAGGGCCCATCCCGGCGGCGTCGCCGCCGGCGAGTCGTCGGCCGCCAGCCCGCCGGCATGCCGAGCGTTCAGGCTGCCGTCTACCGCATCTCCGAGGCTGCCCACGCGGCGTCGGGCCTCCAGTCGCTGTTCGGGGCGATCCATGGGATCGTGGGCGAGCTCATGCCTGCCCGGAACTTCTACATCGCGCTCTACGACGCCGCGACCGACACGATCAGCTTCCCATACTTCGTGGACGAGTACGACCCGCAGCCGGCGCCGAAGAAGCCCGGTAAGGGACTGACGGAGTACGTGCTGCGCACCGGCCGGTCGGTGCTGGTGACTCCGGACGTCCAGGAGGAGCTGGAGCGGCTGGGCGAGGTCGAGCTGATCGGGGCGCCGTCGATCGACTGGGTGGGCGTCCCACTGGTGGGCGACGGGAGACCGTTCGGCGTACTGGTGTTGCAGACCTACACTGAGGGGGAGCGGTACGGCGAGGCCGAGAAGAGCGTCCTGGAGTTCGTCTCGACGCAGATCGCCATGGTCATCAAGCGCAAGCGCGCCGAGGAGGCCCTGCGGGGGAGCGAGCGGTTGCTGCAGCAGTCGCAGAAGGTGGCGATGCTCGGCAGTTACGCCCTTGATGTGCGTAGCGGGGTGTGGACGAGTTCGGCGGTTCTCGACGAGATCTTCGGAATCGACGCGGCGTACCCACACAATGTCGATGGGTGGGCCACCATCGTACATCCCGATGGGCGATCCGAAATGCTCGCGTACTTCACGCAGGAGGTGCTGGCGAAGAAGCGGCGCTTCGACCGGGAGTATCGGATCGTCCGCCGCAGCGACGGAGCTGAGCACTGGGTGCACGGGCTCGGGGACCTGGAATGCGATGCCGCGGGCCAGGTCGTTCGGATGGTCGGCACGATCCAGGACATCACCGAGCGCAAGCGAACGGAGGCGGCGCTCCTGGACAGCGAGGAGAAATTCCGCTCGTTCGTCGAGACGACCACGGACTGGGTCTGGTCAATGGATTCCGACGGCGTGCACACCTACTGCAACCCCGCGGTGACGGGGATCCTCGGCTACGACCCGGAGGAGCTGGTCGGCAAGGCCGCCTTCACGTTCATGCACCCGGACGACCGGGTTATGATCGAGCGGCAGTTCGCGGAGCTCGTCGCCGAACGGCGCGGCTGGCGGAACCTGATGGTCCGCTGGCAGTGCAAGGACGGTTCGTACCGGTTCCTCGAAAGCTCTGCCGTGCCGATCCTTGGTGTGGATGGCCGCCTTGAGGGCTACCGTGGCGTGGATCGCGACGTCACCGCGCGCCGGCGGCTCGAGGAGCAGCTTCAGCACGCGCAGAAGATGGAGACCGTCGGCCGGCTTGCAGGAGGAGTGGCGCACGATTTCAACAACATCCTGACCGCCATCCTGAGCCACGTCGCCCTCCTCAAGGAAGAGCTGCCGCTCGGCGACGCAACGCAGCAGGATCTGGACGAGATCCAGCGGGCGGCCGAGCGCGCCGTCGGGCTCACCAGCCAGCTCCTCGCCTTTGCTCGCCGGCAGATCATCGAGCCGCGCGTGCTCGACGTCAACGCTCTCGTCCTCAACCTGGACCGGATGCTGCGCCGGTTGATCGGCGAGGACATCGAGCTGGTCACGGTCCTCGCGCCGCTTCCGCTGACCGTGCGGGCCGGCCCGAGCCAGATGGAGCAGCTGCTCGTCAACCTCGCCGTGAACTCGCGCGACGCGATGCCGGATGGTGGCAAGCTGACGATCGAGACCTCGGTGGTGAACGTGGAGGTCGAGCGGGCCGCGCGCACGCCGGGCATGGTGTCGGGCGACTGCGTGCGGCTGGTGGTGAGGGACACCGGCTGGGGGATGTCCCCCGACACCAAGGAGCACGCGTTCGAGCCGTTCTACACGACCAAGGAGACGGGGAAGGGAACGGGTCTCGGCCTGGCCACGTGCTACGCCATTGTGAAGCAGAGCGGCGGCTACATCTCCGTCGAGAGTGAACCGCAGGCGGGCGCGACGTTCGAGGTTCTCCTGCCGTTGGTGCGTGAGGCAGAAGAGCCGGCTCGTGCTGCGGAAGCGACCGAGTCCCCGCGCGGCACCGAGACGATCCTGCTTGCGGAGGACGAGCCGATGCTGCGCCGCATCGGCGTGCGCGTGCTGGAGGGGCAGGGCTACCGGGTCCTGGAGGCGGCCAACGGCGTGGAGGCCCTGCGGGTTGCCGCAGGGCACGCCGGCCGCATCGATCTCCTCCTGACCGACGTGGTCATGCCCCAGATGGGCGGCCGGGAACTGGCCGACCGCCTGCGCGTGGGCCGCCCCGGCATCAAGGTCTTGTTCACCTCCGGCTACACGAACGACTCGGTCGTGCGCCACGGGGTGACCGACCATTCCGTCCCGTTCCTTCAGAAGCCGTTCGTCCCCTCCAGTCTGGCGCGCAAGGTCCGCGCAGTCCTGGACGGGGAACCAGCGTAGCGCGCCGGAGGGCTAGCCGGGCGCCAGCCTCATCGTCCGCACCAGCTCCTGGAAGCGCGGCTCGCGGCGCAACAGATCCACGATGGGGTTCACCGTGAGGTACGCCAGCCAGCCGCGCCGCTCCTCGCGGGCGCGCTCGGCCCACAGCAGGGCGCCGTCCACCTCGCCCAGGCCGATGTGGAGCGTGGCGAACGCGACGGGCGAGACGTACTCCGTCTTCGCTCTGGCCTCCAGCTCGCGGAGCAGCGCCTCGGCAGCGGCGCGCTTGCCGGCGCGCGCGAGCACGTAGCCGAGCGTCGCCGTCGTGTACGAGCCCGCCCCGGGCAGCCCCGTCGCCTCGCGCAGCACGCGCTCGGCTTCGGCCAGCTCGCCCAGCTGTACGAGCGTGAGCCCGAGCACGCGATAACTCTCCTCCGCCGTGGGGTTCATCGCGATGGCGCGCAGGAAGTGGTACCGCGCCTGGTCGTAGCGGCGCGCGTAGTAGTACACCCACCCCAGGCTGCGCCGCACCGAGACCGACGCCGCATCCAGCTCCTGCGCGGTGTGGCCCTCCACCAGCGCCTCCTCGGACCTACCCTGCGACGCCAGCAGGAACGCGTACCACTGATGCGCCGTGGCGTACCGCGCGTTCAGCTCGATCGCCCGCCGGAACTCGCGCGCGGCGCCCTCCCAGTCCCAGTCGTAGATGAACAGGCTCCACGCGAGCGAGGCATGGGCCTCGGCCAGCGTCTCGTCCAGCTCGAGCGCCTTGCGCGCGTAAGCTTTGGCGTGCTCGAACCCTTCGGCGACCGGGACGCTGCGGTAGTCCACGTGCAGCGCGTACGAGTCCGCGAGGCCCGTGTACGCCAGCGCATAGTTGGGGTCCTCGGCGATTGCCCGCTCGAAGTACCGGATCCCCTCGCTCACGCCCTCCTGCGTACGCTTGTTCCATGCGTAGCGCCCCTTGAGGTAGAGCCCGTACGCGGTGACGTTCTCCGTGTAGCGCTTGGGCAGAGGCTCGGCGAGCTCGGCGAACGACGTGGTCCGCAGGGTGTTCACGATGGTCCGGGCGATCTCGTCCTGGATCGCGAACACGTCGTCGAGCTTCCGGTCGTAGCGCTGCGACCAGAGCAGCCGGCCGTCCTCGGTGGACGAGAGCTGCGCCGTGATGCGCAACCGGTCGCCCGCCTTGCGGACCGTGCCCTCGAGCACTTCGGAGGCGCCGAGCAGCGCCCCGATCGCGCGCACGTCCTGGGGCTTGCCCTTCAGCGCGTACACCGATGTGCGTGATGCCACCCGGAGCCCTTCGACCTGGGCGAGCGCGTCGATCAGCTCGTCGGTGATCCCGTCGCTCAGGTACTCGTTCTCGGGTTCCGGGCTCGCGTTGATGAACGGGAGCACGGCGACGCTGCGCGTCACCGCGCGGTAGCGGCGGCCGCCTTCGGGCGCGTCCGCCACCAGCGCGGCGGTGAACTCGGCCACGCTCGCGAACCGGTCGTCGGGGTCCTTCGCCAGCGCCCTGGCGACCGCCCGTTCGACGGCGACGGGAGCATCCGGCCTGAGCGAGCGCAGGGGCCGCGGCGCTTCCGTCACGTGCCGCGCCATCGTGGCGCGCGCGCTGTCCCCGCTGAACGGCGGTTCGCCCGCCAGCATCTCGTACACCACGCAGGCGAGGCTGTAGACGTCGGTGTGGCTCGTGAGGTCCTGCTCCCCGCTCGCCTGCTCCGGGCTCATGTACGCAGGCGTCCCCACCGCGATGCCGACCTCCGTCACGGCTTCGGTGCCAGGGCCGCAGCACGCGCGCGCGACGCCGAAATCGGCCAGCACCGCGAGGCCGTCCGCGAACAGGACGTTCTCGGGCTTCACGTCCCGGTGCACGAACCCGTTGCGATGCGCGTAGTCGAGGCCCCCGCCCACTTCCCGCGCGATGCGCAGCGCGTCCTGCACCGGTAACCGCCCCTCCCGCTCGAGCCGGTCGCGGAGCGAGCCGCCGGGGACGTACGGGGCCACGTAGTAGAGCAGGCCCCGAGCCTCACCGGAATCAATGAGCGGCACGATGTGCGGATGGGAAAGCCGGGCCACGATGCCGATCTCGCGCAGGAACCGCTCGGCGCCGAGCGAGGCGCTGATCTCGGGCCTCAGGACCTTGATCGCGACTTTGCGGCCGTGCTTCCGGTCCTCGGCCAGGTACACCGTCGCCGTGCCGCCGCGGCCGAGCTCGCGCTCGACCGTGTAGCGGTCGGCCAGCGCGGCGTTCAGGAGGATGGAGGACGCCTCGGCCATGGGGCGGGTGAATATGGAGCCAAACCGCCCGGCAGGGGAGGCGCTCGGCTGCGGCAGGTCAGGCTCGAGCAGCGGTCAGCGCAGGTCGTTGAAGAGCTTGTTGACCACCTCCTGAACGCGTCCCCGCGACAGGCGGTGCGCGTCGTAGACGTCCATGGTGTACTGCGCGCGCCAGGCCACGTCGCCCGTGGAGCGCTGACGCAGGAGCGCGACCAGCATGCCCTCCCCGTAGGCCCGCGGGTACATGGTCATGGCGGCGCCCCACATGGGCGAGCCGTACCAGCCCCAGCCCCACGGGCTGTACCGGCCCCACGGGCTGTACCAGCCCCACGGGTGGTAGCGGCCCCACCCGCCATACCAGCCGAAGCCCATCCCCACCACGGCGGTCCCGGCCATCGGGCTCCGCCGCACGCCCATGTAGTAGGTGAGCAGGAACTCGGCCTGCGAGGTATCGGCCGCCTGGTGGAACCCCTTGGCCCGCATTGCGGCTTCGACCGCCCGCTGGAGGCGCTGGTGCATGATCTCGTTGCCCAGCGCGGGGTCACGCTCGTCGAGCGCCGCGGTGTCGCGCGCGCCCCAAGCCCAGGTGGCGCCCTGCGGGATGGGGATGAACTCGTCGCGGTCGCTGCTGATGGCCGGCGCGCAGGCCGTGGCGGATGCCACGCCGGCCGCGGCGATAGCTGCGCGGAACGTTCGATGGATGGACATGAGCCGCCACTCCGTCGGTGTTCTTTCTCCGTTCTCTAACACCTGTCGGTCGTCGGCGTTCCGCCCGGGGCTGCCCGGAAAACGCAGGCGCAAGGCCGGATCACTGCGCGCGGCGCCTATGGCGTGACGGTGATCGTGCCCGTCATCTGCGTGTGGTTCGCACAGTGGTACGTGAACGTGCCCGCCGAGGCGAAGGTGTGCTGGTAATTGCCGCCGGACCCGCCGCCGCCGTACGCGCCGCCGTCGCTCGGGCCGGAGAGCTGGCCGCTGTCCCAGAGACCGCTGTCGCTCGTCGCTGTATGCGCCGACGGCCCGTTGTTCGTCCAGGTGACGGTCGTACCCGCACTGATCGTGACCGTCGAAGGTGAAAACGAGAGGTCCTGGATCGTGACCGAGGCGAACGCGCTGCCGCCCCCGCCTGTGTTGGAGGCGGTCGTGGACTGGCTGGAGCCGCAGGCCGTCACTACGATGACGACCGCCGCCGCCATGAGGTACTGCCGCATGGGCCCTCTCGTGTTTGGACCAAAGCCATACCCCGCGAGTCCACAAAAGGTGCCCGACCCGGGCCCTGAAGGTCCCTCATGCCTACCAGCCCGCTTGACCGCACCCGCCTGGTGCGGTGTTACTTCAGCATGGCGGTGGTACTCACGTCCAACCTTCGGCTGCTCGATCTGGTGTCGCCGCCGCAGGGCACCGGGCGCCCGCGCTGCACCTTCCGCCGATCGCGTTAGGCGGCCCGCCATGGGGCCACCCCCATGAAGCTCGGAACGGCATCTGAGGGCATGCGGCGAAGCGGCTCGACCGGATCGGTCCTGCTCTACGACGGCACCTGTGGCTTCTGCGCCGAGAGCGTTCAGCTGATCCTGCGGAACGACCGCCGCAAGACGCTCTGCTTTGCCGCCCTGGACAGCGCATTCGGCCAGGCGGTTCGCCGGCGGCATCCGGAGCTTGCCACGGCGGACTCGGTCGTCTGGGTCGAGCGGACGTCGGGCGAGCGGCCGGAGCGCGTGCTCCTGCGATCAGCAGCCGCGATCCAGGTCGCTCGCTACCTGGGAGGGCCGTGGCGACTGACGACGGTCGCGGCCCTTGTGCCGCGGCGCCTGCGAGACGCCGTCTACGGCCTGGTAGCGCGGCACCGCCATCAGTTGACGCGCGGCGGCCCACTGTGCCTCGTCCCGACACCGGAGGACCGCGCCCGGTTCCTGGGCTAGCCGGGCACCGGCCATGCGGTGGTCTACGCTCACTGCGCAGCGACCCGCCCTCGCGTTGACCCCGCCCGTTGCCGCGCCGTAGATTGCCCGCGCCTGCATGAGCCATCCCTCCACCCCTCTCGACCCGCGGCTCACCGAGCAGCGGAACCCCGACACCGTCGCGATCGACCTCGCAACACCGATCGAAATCGTCGAGTTGCTGAACGCTGAGGACCGCCTCGTGCCCGAGGCGGTCTGGACGTGTCGCGCCGAGATCGCGAAGGCGATCGAGCTGGTCGAGCGCGTGTTTCGCGCGGGCGGTCGGCTGATCTACGTCGGCGCGGGGACGAGCGGCCGCCTCGGCGTGCTCGACGCAGCCGAGTGCCCGCCCACGTTCGGCACCGACGCGGAGCTGGTGCAGGGGATCATCGCCGGGGGCCTTCAGGCGTTGGTGAAGAGCCAGGAGGGCGCCGAGGACGACTTCGACGCCGGCGCCGCGGCGGTGGATGGCAAGGAGGTCGGCGCGAAGGATGTCGTCTTCGGCATCGCGGCGAGCGGGAGCACGCCCTACGTGCGCGGTGCCCTCACCCGCGCGGCGGCGCGTGGGGCGAAGACGGTGCTGCTCTCGTGCACCGACCCGCCGCGGGACCTGCTGCCCAACGTGGACGTCGCGATCCTGCCGAAGGTCGGCCCCGAGGCGCTCACCGGCTCGACGCGCCTCAAGGCCGGCACGGCGACGAAGCTGGTGCTCAACATGGTCACGACCGGCGCGATGATCCGCTGGGGCCGCGCGTACGGGAACCTGATGGTGGACCTGCGCGCGCTCTCGGCGAAGCTGCACGACCGTGGCGAGCGCATCGTGATGGAGGTCTGCGGCGTGGACCGCGAGGCGGCGCGGCGCGCGATCGCCGACGCAGGCGGGCTCGTGAAGACGGCGATCGTGATGCTGAAGAAGGGCGTGGGTCGGGGCGAGGCGGAGCGGTTGCTCGCCGAGGCGGACGGCTACGCGCGCAAGGCGATCGGTGAGGCGCCGCCGCCCGTGCGCCGAGCCGAGCCACGCGCCGTTCCGCCGGGCGCATGAAGACGCAGTCCGCGCCGGTGCTGGCCGTGGGCCTGATGTCGGGCACGTCGCTCGACGGCGTCTCGGCCGCGCTGGTGCGCGTTTACGAACCGGAGCCGGAGGACTACCGCGTCGAGCTGGTCGCCGAAACCACGCTCGCCTTCAGCGGCGAGCGGCAGGCGCGGATCAACGGGGCGATTCTGCGCGGCACGCCACGCGAGCTGGCGCTGCTCAACATGGAGCTGGGCGAGTGGTTCGCCGAGGCGGCGCTCGCGTTGCTGAAGGCGGCGAAGGTGGCGCCGGGCGACGTGGCGTTCATCGGCTCGCACGGCCAGACGATCTGGCACGAGCCGCGCCGCGCGAGCCTCCAGCTCGCCAGTCCCGCGGTGATCGCCGAGCGGACCGGGATCGCGGTGGTCGCCGACTTCCGCTCGCGCGACGTCGCGGCGGGCGGCGAGGGCGCGCCGCTCGTGCCCCGTGCCGACCGCCTCTTGTTCTCGCGCGCGGACGGCCCGCGCGTCCTCCTGAACATCGGTGGAATCGCCAACCTGACGCTGGTGCCGAAGCGCGGCGACCCCACGCCGGTGGTCGCGTTCGACACCGGCCCCGGCGTGATGGTGATCGACGAGTGCGTGCGGCGGCTCTACCCGGGCCGGCGGTTCGACGAGGACGGCCGCATCGCCGCCTCCGGTCGCGCCGTCGCGCGGACCGTCGCCGAGGTGCTCCGCCATCCGTTCTTCGAGAGGGACCCGCCGAAGTCCACCGGGCGCGAGCTGTTCGGCGAGGGGTTCTCGAGCACGCTGATCGCGCGGTGCATGGAGGAGACGGCCGCGCCGGAGGACGTGATCGCCACGGCGACCGAGATCACGGCGCGCGCGATCGGCGAGGCGGCCACGCGGTTCATCCCCGGGGCACGCTCGCCGCTCGACGTCGTGCGCTCGGGTGGTGGCGCGAAGAACCCGGCGCTGGTTGCGGCGCTGGAGCGCGCCTGGCCGGGCGTTCCGCACCGCGCCTTCGACGACCTGTTCTTCGACGGCCACGCCAAGGAGGCCGTCGCCTTCGCCTTCCTCGGCTACCTGACCTGGACGCGCCGCGCCGGCAACGAGCCGGGCGCCACCGGCGCCGCCGGCCCGCGCATCCTCGGCAGCATCACGCCCGCATGAGGCCGTTCGCCGAGCTGGTGCTGCCGGCGCTGCGCTTCGACCCGGAGCGCGGCTTCGAGCACGAGCGCGCGACGATCGACCGCGGCCTGGACCTGGGCGTGGGCGGGTTCATCGTCTTCGGGGGCGAGCGCGGGGCCGTGCGGCGCCTCACGCACGACCTCCAGGCCGCGGCGCCGCACCGGCTCCTGATCGCGTCGGACCTGGAGCGCGGAGCGGGGCAGCAGGTCCGGGGTCTGACGCCCTTGCCACCGGTGATGGCGCTCGCGCGGCTGGGCGAGGACGCGGTGCGCGAGGCCGCGCGGCTCACGGCGCTCGAGGCGCGGGACGTCGGGATTAACTGGGCGCTGGCGCCCGTCGTGGACCTCGACGTCGAGCCGGCCAACCCGATCGTGGCTACGCGCGCCTTCGGCGCCGAGCCCGCGCGCGTCGCGTCGCTCGCCGCCGCCTGGATTGAGGCCTGCCAGAAAGAGGGCGTGCTCGCCTGCGCCAAGCACTTCCCCGGCCACGGCCGCACCCGCACTGACTCGCACGCCGAGCTGCCCATCGTGGGCGCGCACTGGTCGGACCTGCTGGACGACCTCGAGCCGTTCGCGCGCGCCATCGCGAGCGGGGTGCGCACCATCATGACGGCCCACGTCGCCTACCCCGCGCTCGACGCTTCGGGCTCGCCGGCCACGTACTCGCGGCCGGTGCTGTTCAACCTGCTGCGGATGGGGATGCGCTTCCGCGGCCTCGTCGTGACCGATGCGCTCATCATGGAAGGGGCGCAGCGCGGGATCGGCGAGGCGGAGGGCGCGGTGGCGGCGCTCGAGGCCGGCTGTGACCTCCTGCTCTACCCGAAGGGGCTCGAGGCGGTGGCGCACGCGGTCGAGGAGGCGGTGGCGGAGGGCGGAGCGCTCGCGGGCATGGCGCCCGAGGCGGCGGCGAAGCGGCGCGACGCGGCGACCTGGGCCGGGGGGCCGGCGTTCCTGACCGAAGCCGAGCTTGCGGGACACCGCGAGCGCGGGGAAGCCCTGTGCCGCCGCGCCGTCACCCTCTTGCGCGGCGAGCCGCCGAAGCCGCGCGGCGCGGTCAGCGTCGAGATCGTGGACGACGACGCCGGTGGCCCCTACCCGCTGCCGTCCCGCACCACCTTCGCCGATACGCTGCGAGCCGAAGGAGTCGAGATGCGCGACGACGGCGAGCGCGTCGTGCTGCTGTTCTCCGACGTGAAGTCGTGGAAGGGCCACGTCGAGCTTTCAGCTTCGAGCCGCGAGCGTCTCGCGGCTGCGCTCGCACGGCCGGCGACGGTCGTCCTGTTCGGCCACCCGCGCGAGCTCGAGGAGATCCCCGGCAGCGACGCGGTCCTGTGCGCCTGGAGCGGGGACGAGGGGATGCAGCGCGCAGCCGCGCAGCGGCTCGCCGGCCGCGCGTGAGCCTGCTCGACTGGCTGGTCGTCGCCGGGTACATCGGCGGCACGCTGTGGCTCGGGATGTGGCTGGCGCGGCGCGGCTCGAAGAGCCTCGTCGAGTACTTCGTCGGCGGGCGGGCGATCCCGTGGTGGCTCGCCGGCGCCTCGATGGCCGCCATCACCTTCAACGTGGACACCCCGCTCTACGTCGCCGGCCTGGTCGCGCGGCGCGGCGTCGCCGGTAACTGGGAGTGGTGGAGCTTCGCCTTCGCCCACGTGACGATGGCGGTGCTGCTCGCCCGGCTCTGGCGGCGCGCCGAGGTGATGACCGACGTCGAGCTGATCGAGCTGCGCTACGCCGGACGGTCCGCGGCGCTGCTGCGCGGCACCCGCGCCTTCTTCTTCGGCATCCCGCTCAACTGCATCGCGATCGGCTACGGGATGCTCGCGATGCGCAAGGTCCTCGTCGCCCTCGGCGTCGTGAACCAGATCGGCCTGCCGGGCGATCCGCAGCTCTGGGCCGTCGCGCTCATCGTCCTGGTCACCCTCGTGTATGCCGCGGCCGCCGGGCTGTGGGGCGTCGTCACGACCGACTTCCTCCAGCTGGTGCTGGCTCTGCTCGGCGCACTGCTGGTGGCCGGCTACGCGCTGCACGAGGTCGGCGGGCTCGGCGCGCTGCGGGCGCAGCTGGTCGCGGCGGGCCACGGCGACGCGCTGCGCATGGTGCCCCGGCCGGGCGACGCCGCGCTCCCCTTCGGCACCTTCCTCGCGTACCTCACCATCCAGTGGTGGGCGTTCCGCGGCGCCGACGGCGGCGGGCAGTTCGTGCAGCGGCTCTCGTCGGTCAGGAACGAGCGCGAGGCGGAGCGGGCGGCGGCGTTCTTCAACGTGCTGAACTACGTCGTGCGCACCTGGCCGTGGGTGGTCGTGGCGCTCGCCGCGCTGGTGGTGCTCCCCCGGCTCGACGACCCCGAGCTGGCCTACCCGCTCATGATGGTGAAGTACCTGCCGGCGGGGATCCTCGGCCTGGTGTTCGCCTCGCTGCTGGCGGCGTTCATGTCCACCGTCTCGACGCAGGTGAACTGGGGCGCCTCGTACGCCGTGCGCGACCTCTACCAGCGGTTCGTCGCGCCGGACGCCGCGGAGCAGCGGCTCGTCGCTGTGGGGCGGCTCGCGACCGTCCTCATCACCGTCCTGGCCGCCGCCGCGAGCTTCAAGATGGCCGACGTCGGGCGGGTGTTCCGGTTCCTCATCCTGTTCGGGAACGGCACCGGCACGGTGCTGCTGCTGCGCTGGTTCTGGTGGCGGGTCAACGCGTGGGCCGAGTGGACCGCGCTCCTTGCCGGCACGACGATCGCGATCGTGCTCACTGCGGTGCCGGACCTCGCGGCGCTCTCCTTCGGCGCGAAGCTCGCGGCGACCGCGTTTGGCACGATGCTGGTCTGGGTCCCGGTGATGCTGCTGACGCCGCCGGAGCGGCCCGAGGTGCTCGACGCCTTCTACCGCCGCGCGCGGCCCGGCGGCCCGGGCTGGCGCCTGGTGCGCGCGCGTGTGGGCTTGGACCCCGCCTCGCGGCTGGGGCGCGACGTGACGGAGACTGCGGCGGCGCTCGCCGAGATCCTGGGCCTGATGCTCGCGATCGGGGGTCTGGTCGTCGGTTCCGCGGCGTGGGCGCTCGGGGCCGCCGCCGCCGCGGTGCTGGGATGGGCGGTGAAGAAGTCGCTGACTACCGTCAGTAGATGAAGCCGATGCCCAGGCCGAGGATCACGCCCGGTCGCTTGCTGCCGGAGATCGTGGCCACCGAGATGTCCGCGTTCAGGCCGAGCAGCTGCAGCCCCGACCCGGCCGACAGCGTCACCGAGTCGAAGTCGGTGGCGGCACCCGCGCGCAGCGGGAGCACGTGGAGCAGCCGGACCTCGGCGCCCGCGCCGATGGACGCCGACGGCACGCGGTCCAGCCCCTCGCTGAGCCGCAGCTGGCCGCCGGCCGCGAGCGACAGCGCGCCGCGGCGCAGCGCCATCCCGGCGCGCACCACGCGCGCGAAGCCCGCGTGCGCGAGCAGCGAGTCGCGCAGTCCGCGCGCCTGCGGATCGGCGTCGATCTGCCCTCTCGTGGTGAGCTCGACCCGCGTCGTGTCGTCCACGATCTGGCCGCCGGCGGTTTGGGACACCGAGGCCGCGGACCGCTCGTAGGCGAACCGGTCTTCGTCCCACGACATGCCCCCGAGCGCGT
>Ga0256868_10001486_pt1 | contig 12718 bp, 10 predicted proteins | sample RVTome_13_FD_187341 | JGI IMG/M metagenome (GOLD analysis project Ga0256868, IMG submission 187341) | Soil microbial communities from uranium-contaminated site in the Upper Colorado River Basin, Wyoming, United States - RVT92D227 HiSeq ... | reverse complement strand
CCCCTTCAGGGTAGATTTCTGTGATAGGGGCCTTGCCAATCACCTCTTCAGCCTTGTATCCGGTCAGTGCCTCCGCCCCTTTGTTAAATATGAAGATATTGCCTTTCATATCCGCCGCAATAATCCCATCCACAGAGCTTTCAATCAGGTTCATGAAAAATTCATTGGCCTCACGAAGTTCGTTTTCGATTCGTTTCCTTTCTGAAATATCTAAGTTAATGCCTTGATAACCAACAACTTCTCCCTTCTCATCCTTGATGGGATGGCCGTTCAGCAAAACGGTGATCTTATCTTCGTTCTTCTTCTTGAATTCCACCTCCATGTCTTTGACATAACCATCTCTTTCGATCCTCTCCTGAAAGGCCTTCCGATCTTCAGGATTTACATAGAGATCATGAGCAATATCGATTTTGAGAAATTCCTCTTTCGTGGGGTATCCCAGCATATCGAGAAGGGCTTGGTTGCAGTCCAAGAACTTACCCTCCTTCGAACTGATGAAGAGGCCATGTCTTACCCTTTCGAAGAGGTTTCTGAGCTTTTCCCCGGAGTCCCTGAGATCCCTTTCAAATTTTTTCCGTTCGGTGATGTCCCGGATATAGGCATAGGTCTTAACTTCTCCTGTATCCGATTTGGCCAAGGCAATACAAACCTCCGCATTTTTGATATGGTCCTGAGAGGTCACGATATTCATTTCAGTACAGAGCTTCTCTCCTATTCCCACTCCGCGAGTGACTGTCCCCTCAAGAAATTTTTTATCCTCTTTGCCAATGACGGAAAAAAAATTTCTTCCAATCAACCCCCCCTTAGGAATGCCAGTGATTTCTGAGGCCGTCTGATTGGCAAAGATGATCTTAAACGTTTGATCAAAGACCACGATCCCATCATCACCCATCTCCGCTATCTTCTCAAACTGTTGGGTTGCCTCCCGGATCCTTCGTTCCATTCTTTTCGAATCAGTGATATCCTTGAGATAGGCATATCCCTTCTGGGCCCCGAGAGGCGTTTTCGCTAAGGCGATACAAATTTCAGCCTCTTTGACCTCACCGTTGGATGTGAGCAGTTGAACCTCGGCACAAGTTTTTTGGCCATAACGCTCAGAATGGGCGAAGAGGTCATGAATAAAGAATTGATCCAGTTTGCCTAAAAGGGAAAGGATCGACATTTTCAGCAACTCTTTGTTCGAATATCCGGTGATCTCAGAGGCCATTCGATTTGCAAATTCGATTCGATGACGTTCATCAAATACAAGGATTCCATCATTTCCCAATTCGGCAATGGATTGAAACATCTCTGACCCCACCCCCTTCTTTTTAACAAGGATAAGGGGTTCAGAGGTTTTTCTTCTTTTCGTTGTTGGAGTTGTTTTTTTGGAAGACATATCCTCCCCAACGTACCATATCTCCTTAGGGTTGACAAGGAAACCTGACCTGTTCATAAACTCCAAATTTCAAATGTCAAAGTTCAAATTTTGAAATAAAGGTTAAGGCTGAGGTTTTCGCACTTCGTGCAGGTTAAGGTTTAGGTTTAAGTTAAGTTTTTTCTCAACCTCAACCTTAGCCTCGACCTTAGATTTTCTTAACCTTAGCCTGGATTTTGACAATTGAACTTCATTTATTACAATCCTTCATAATCCAGGAGAGTGGGGATCTGCCTTTCCCATCCGATGGGGATGATCTGAACTCCTTGGCAAAGTGGTCTCAATGTTTTGATCAGATTCCCTGCGATCTCAATACTTGCTTTCTGTTTATCCGAAGCCTTCATCAATTGGTCGATGAACGAATCAGGGATGGAAGCTCCTTCCACATGTTTATTGATATATCGGGCCATTCCGACGGATTTGAGCAGGGTGATGCCCACAATGATGGGAACTTTGAAGTGTGTCACTTTTTTAATAAAGGGCTCAAAAAGGCTCACATCGTAAATCGAGTGGGTGAAGAAGAAATCAACTCCCAAGCGAATCTTCTTTTCCATGTCCATGACCTCTAAATCGAGGACGTGACCTTTTGCCGCTGCATTGATCTGGGAGCCTATACAAAACTGGGGTTTTCCTTGGAGGTCGTTCCCCATGAGGTCGTAGCCCTCTTGGAGGCGCTTGGCTGCGCTCAGCAAGCCCATGACATCGAGATCAAAGACCGCTTGGGCTTCGAAGTGATCTCCGATGGATGGATGGTCACCCTGGTGGAGCAAGACGTTCTTCAAACCCAAGGCGGAAGCATTTAAGAGCTCGGATTGGAGGGTTAATCGGTTTCGGTTACTGCAGGATAGATTGTAGATCACCTCCATCCCCTTTGCCCTGAGCAAGGCGCATACTGAAAGTGATCCCAGCCTCATGATGGCATTCTGAAGGTCTGGCACATTGATCGCATCCACACGCCCCTTGAGGAGTTCCGCATATTCATAAAGTTCAGAAAGATCGTTTCCCTTGGGGGGCTGGAGTTCAGCAACTACAACAAATTTCCCTGAATCCAACTGGTCCTTGAATGACATGGGTTTTCTCCTCTGTTTTGCGCTATTCTACTTTAGGGCGAGGTAACAACCCGGCCATCTCTGTAATCTTGCTGGTCATCTGCTCCCATTCAATGGCCATGATATGAACCCCATGAACCCCTTCGGTTTCTCTTAGTTCTTGGATCTGTTCCACACAGATCTTGATCCCTTCCTCAGCCGGTTTTTTTGACTTAACGATTCGATCGATGATCTCGTCTGGGATGATAATGCCAGAGACATTCTTCGCCATGTACCGGGCCATACCTCCAGATTTGAGAGGGGTGACCCCTGCCAGGATGTGACACTTTTCATGGAGTCCTCGGTCCCGGACCATCTTCATCCATTCCTTGAATCGGTTCATATCATAGATGCACTGGGTCTGGATGAAGTTCACCCCTGCGGTCACCTTTTTACCCAATCGGGCAGCCCGGAACTCGAATGGGTCTCCAAAAGGATTTTCTGCAGCACCAATAAAAAGCTTGATCTCCCCCTCGATTTTCTCTTCTCCACCGAGGAGGGTTCCCTGGTCCCGCATCGTTCGGACACAATCGATCAATTGGATGGAATCCAGATCGTGAACGTTCTTGGCATCCACCTGGTTTCCAAAAGTGTGGTGGTCTCCAGTCAGGCAGAGCATATTCTTGATTCCCAAGGCTGTAGCTCCGAAGATCTCGCTTTGAATGGCGATGCGGTTCCGGTCCCTGGTGGTCATTTGCATCACAGGCTCCAACCCCATCTGGATGAGCAGGCTTGAAGTAGCAATGCTTGACATCCGGACGATCGCTGTCTGATTATCCGTGACATTGACCGCATCGACATATCCTTTCAAGAGTTCTGCCTTCCGCTTGACAACACTGACATCGTTGCCCTTTGGAGGACCTAATTCGCCGGTGACCGCAAATAGTCTTTTCTCTAAAATCTTTTCTAAATTACTCCCTGCTTTCATACCTTCAGATCCTCCCTCACAATCCTTCTTAGTCCACTATCCCTCGATTCCACTCCCCATCGCTTTGCCGGGATAATTTCTTCCATCTTGTAAAGCTGGTTGAGAGTCTTGAGCCGATCGTAAATGAGCTGCCAAGCGCAATCGGCCTCCTTTTTGATTTCGCATTTCCCTTTGGAAGATCCCCCACAAGGTCCATTGAATAATTGTTTGGCACAACGTGAGATAGGACAAATGCCTCCTGTCTTTTCGAGAACACAATTTCCACAAGCCTGACACCGCTCTTCCCAAACTCCATGTGTGATTGTTTCGCCCAAGAAACTGGTATTGACGCCTGGGAAAACAGGAATTTTTGGAAAGTGGCGTACCAGTGTCTGAACACCTACTCCGCAGGCGATAGAGACGACGGCCTCTACTTTTTCAATGGTTTCTGCCAGCTCTAAAGCAAACTCTGGCTCACATTGCCGGGCAGGCGTTGCTTCTAAGATCTCTATCCCTTTACCTATTTTCTGCCTTGCCATTCTGAGGCCAGAAGCTAATAGTTCCACTTCCTTCTCACCTCCGGCATGGCAAACAGTGACACAGGCTCCACAACCCGAGAGTAAAATCTTATTGTAAGGATTGAGGTATCTCAGAATTTCATCCATTGGTTTCTGTTCAGCTTTAATCATCTATGCCTCCTAAAATAAAAATTCCAAATGTCATAATCCAAATGCCAGATGAATGTCAAAGTTCAACATCCAATCAATAATCCCCCCTCGCCCCCCTTTAGCAAAGGGGGGTTGGGGGGGATTTGACATTGTTTTATTTTACTGGGTTTGGGCCCAACTTCCTCAACTGCTCAGTTTTTCGACGAAGAGTTTCTGCCAATTTTACACCGCTGTTTGTGGCGAGATGGCAGATTTCCAGCCTTTCCTTTTCCAAACCGATCTTTTCTAACATCCGATGGGCATAGGATAAACGCCCTCTTGCGCGAAGGTTCCCTCTAAGGAATTGACAATTTTCTTCATAGCAGGCGAAGACCAGAACACCGTCGGCTCCCTTCTCTAAAGCCTTTAAGAGATAGATTGTCTCGATGCGGCCTGCACAAGGAACGCGTACAATCTCGACATTTGTTGGAAGTTTTTGTTTTAAAGCCCCCGCCATATCTGCAGCAAGATATCCGGATTGGTCACAACAAAAAGCCACGATTTTTGGATCAAAATCTGTCATGCATATTCTCCGCTAGTTGAAAATCAAAATTTCAAAATTCAAATTTCAAAATAAATACCAAAAATCAGAAATCCAAAATTTGAAAAAAGATTTTGGATTTTGAGGTTTGAAGTTTGAAGTTCTTTATCCCCCTATCTCCCTATCCCCTCATCTTTCGTTTAGAGGTTCATCTGGGCATATATCTGGGCATCGGTGAGATGTCGAAGGGTGATGGCCTTTGCCGGGCATTCGGCAACACAGATGCCACATCCATAACAGGAGGCAGGATCCACTTTTGCCGCCCCCCACTTCGTTTCCCCCACTGCTCCAGAAGTAATGTAAACATTTCTTTCTCCGTATTTTTCCACGGTGATGGCGGAATGGGGACAAAGTCTCGGGCAGGTATAACAGACAGCGCATTTTTTGGGATCCACCTCTGCTACCGCGAGATCATAAGTGTAAGTCCCTTTCGAAAGGAGGGCCATTACTTCTTGAGCTACTGCCCTGGCCTCGATCAGAGATTCTGAAACCTCCTGAGGGAATCGGCACGCCCCTGCTATGAAAATTCCTCTCCGATTTGATCGGACACGAAGAAGCTGTGGGTTATCCTCCATAAGAAAGCCCCGGTTTCCCAGATGGATTTTGAGAAGACCGGAGAGACTTTCGGCCTCCGGTGTGGGGACGAAGGCCTCGCTCACGACAACGAGATCAGAAAGGATGGAGACCGGCCATTGTTCCTTTATTTGAATGGCTGCGGTGTCTTTGACATCGACCTGAATCTGACCGTTGACGATAGAAAGCTTGGGAGGTTCTTCGTATTTGAAGAAGAGCACACCCTTTTCTCTTGCCTTTCGATAGAGGCGCTCCATTCCATCTGCTGCAACCTTCACATCTTTACAGAGGATAGCCACCTGGCCCTTGAAGTGCTCCTGAAGGACAAGAGATTGTTTAATCGCATTGATCGAATCGATTTTGATATCCTCATTCATTCCATCGAGAAGATAGGTCACCGTCTCAATTTTCTTCCCATCCCAAAGAAGAGGGGGACCTGTTGTCTCGGACAGGAGGCTTTCAATTTCCGCAAAACCAATGACTCGTTTGTGCCCATAGATTCCCTTTCTTTCACGGTGGGTTGCATATCCTGTGGCCACAACAACGGCTGAAACGAAGAGTGTCGTCTCTATTCGATCGGTGCCTTCTATTTTGGCTTGGAATCTACCCAGATGTCCCTCAAGACGTTTTAATTCTGTTTGGGTGAAAAGGGTGATCTGAGGATTTTTTTTCACTTCAGAAATATTTTCAGCCATCCACTTCTGAACTTCTAAAGGACGGTCATAAAATTTATGCAGTTCCAATGCCCTTCCGCCCAGCTGGGCTTCCTTCTCCACAAGGGAAACATGAATTCCTGCCTGAGTTAATTCCTGGGCGATTGAAATTCCGGTGATGCCCCCTCCGAGAACCAGCAAATCGGGTTTCAATGGAAGGGATTGAACGTCAATTGGCTTGGAATTAGAGACAGTACGTATAGCTTTGAAGATGATGGTTTTTGCTCTCTCCAGAGCTGTTTTTTCATCCAACATCGTCCAGAGAGCCTGTTCACGAATATTGGCTACCGCAAAAAGATATGGATTGAGGGGGAGAGGAAGAATAGATTTTTGGAATGAGCTTTCATAAAGTTTTGGGCTTCCTCCAATAATGACGATCCCGTCAATCCCTCCTGTTTTAAGACGATTTTCTATTTTGTTTAAGGCATCGGATGAAGTGAGATTTTCCTCCTCAAGGCAAAAGGCAATTTCTGGAAGCTCCTTCACATGGTCAGATATTTTTTCTCGGAAGGAAGCAGGGATCGATCCCTGCAAGGCGTCAATGATAATCCCGATTCGAGGCATTTAAGACCTCCCTCTCAGATGTTGCTGGATGAGAAAGGCAGTTGATTTGGCATGGAGAATTGAACGGTCGATGTCCTTTGGACCACTACAAGCACCCGTGACAAAAACGCCAGTTTGAGATGGAGGGGAGGCGATGAATCCATCCTCTGTCAGACTTAACCTGAAGAGCTCGGTGAGGTGTTTGGCCTCCTTGCTCAACACCATCCCAACGGAGAGAACAATGAGATCGAAGGAATCTTCCACGACCTCTCCCTTCTCAGGATCTGTGAATCTTACCCTCAGGGTATCAGAAAGAGGAGAGTGGTAAACTTTGGAAGGGAGACTTCGGATGAGACGGATTCCTTTGTCCCCACGACATGAATCAAGGAACTGCTGAAAAGATGCCCCGGCAGGTTGAATATCCATATAAAGAAAAGTGGGTTTTATCTCGGGATACTGGTAACGAATCGCTTTGATCAGACGGAGCGCATAAGCACAACAAACCTGGGAACAGTAAAGGTTTCCGATGGACTCATCGCGGCTTCCCACACATTGAAAAAAGGCTATGGTTTTTGGGAGTTTTCCATCGGAGGGGCGGAAAAGGATTCCACGGAATCGAAGCATTTCATCAAGGTCTTTGGCAGTGATGACATTTTTATAACGACCGTATCCATATTCCACTTTTTGGGAGGCATCAAAAGGATTGATTCCTGCCGCGATCACAACAGCAGAGGCTTTTAGATCAATCCTTTCCTTTCCTTTTTTCAATGAGACCTGATGCTTCCCCCCATTTCCTTTCACGCCGATCATTTCCGTTTGGGTCAAAATTGAGATATTCTGGCATTGACGGATCTCAGAAATCCTTTTATCCACTACACACGCAAAACACTTATTACATGACTCCGAAGCCTTACAGCAGAAGGAAGCAGAAAGCCCTCCCAAAGAGGGTTCTTTTTCAATAAGAGTAGAATGAATTCCCGACTGGGCTAAGTCCAGGGCTACCGTCATTCCAGAAATTCCTCCACCGATGATCAGGACATCTTTCTCTTGGATCAAGTCTTTACTCCTTCTGTTTATTATTTAAATATTAAAGATTTATGAGAAATTATTCACAAGAACTTCTAATTTATTTTGACTATTTTGTCAAGAAAAATATAACAGAAAAATATAAGACATTTCTGAAAAAATCCAGAAATCTCTGATTACATGGATTATAGAACAATTACACCGATTAGAAATACATTGAAAATAAAGAAAAATCTGTGTAATCCTTTTTAGGAATCTACCTAATCAAGAGAGCGAAAAGCGGTTATTCAGAGCTCTCTATAAGGTTTCTTTTAAGTTCACCGGGTGAAGGCAAATTGGTTTGTAATATAATGAAATGATTCACATATTTATATTGAGGAGGATTTTTTACAGTTGTATTATCGTTGTCTTCTCATGGATTCCTTATTATAGATAGTAATTTTCCTATATCCACTTACTCTAATGACGAACATAAAGTTCTTTTACCAGATTTTTTCCCGTTACGGTTCTAAAGTTTTTTTCAATGATTTCTTCTAATCTCTCTGGATCTTTAGAGAGTCCGTTCTCTCCTATGTTGACCAACCAATCGGCCTCGTAGAGGATTTGGAAGTTAAGTGTCTCTCTTTCCCTGGGGTGGTGATGATGTCCAATAATATCACAGATCTCATCCACGATTCCCCTCTGGACATTCAATCTATTTAAAATGTCTCTCGCTATATCTGGACCTTCTCTCTCCTGATGCTCTGCGGATGCGCTTCCGTATTTCTCCTCTGCTTTTTTAATTCCGATATCATGGAGATAGGCAGCTCCAAGAACAACGAGGGGATGACCGCCTTCTATCTTCAGAATCTCCTCAGCATATTGTGCTACCTTGAGGGCATGATTCAAACGCTTCACATCCGGGCCCCAATATCTTTTTATTTCGGAGGCAATCCTCTCCCTCAACCGATTATTCTTTTCTTCTCTTGTCTTGGCCTTCATCTCTTCTGGTAATCCTTCGATACAACTATCTCCATAGGGACACCACTCCGCACATCCAAAATCGATCTTCGGGTTGACCATTTCATGACCACATCGGCATTTCCTCTTCGCATCGAATTTGAAAAACTCCACATGGAAACCACATTTTGGACATTCAATTTCAAAAACATCGTCTGGCTTCCAGAACATCGGATCTTGACCTGGACATTTCATCTTTTTACCCCTCCATATTATATTCTGAATAATTTAATCTAAATTTAACAGTTCATTGAAGAGTTTGCTTTGACTTAAGTCAAAATCCATTAGAATCACCCACCCAACGATCACATAACCATAATCCGTAACCAAAATGTGACCCCTTTTTTTTCCGTGTCATGCTGAACTTGTTTCAGCATCTCTTATCACTGAAAAACATTAGACCCTGAAACGAGCCTGATCTTCATCAGTCCAAGGTTCAGGGTGACATTACGGATTATGGACATGAAATATTGAATAGTATTTTCTGCCGGATTATGGTAAAAATCTAAAAATTGAAGGGGAAAAGGGTATCATGAAAAATTATAAAATCATTTTTTTACCCGACCGAAAAGAAGTAGAGGTAAATGAAGAAACTTCTTTACTCAAGGCAGCGGAAAAAGCAGGGGTTTACCTTAACAGCCTGTGCGGAGGGGAGGGTGTCTGTGGCAAATGCCGCGTTCAGGTCATCAAAGGGAAAGCGTCAGTGGATAAAAACTCCATTGCCTTTTTTAGAAAAGAGGAGATAGAAAACGGTTACATCCTTGCTTGTCAGACTCCGGTGAGAGAAAATCTCGAAGTCTTGATCCCTCCGGAATCTCGTATTGAGGAAGAGCAAATCTTAGGTGAGTCATTCGAGAATAAACAGAAAACCTGGAGGGAAAGTTCCCTTCTCCATTACAGTGAACCTGATTGGGTTTCTCTTCATAAAAGACCCTCTGACCCGGCATCCCTTTTTGAGCCTTTGGCAAGCAAGATATACCTCGAGCTCCCAGAACCAACCATTGATGATAACATTCCTGATACCGGTCGTATGATGAGGGAGCTTCGGAAAAAACTTAAATATTCTTCCTTTGAAATAACTTTATCGTGTCTAAAGGACCTATTTATCAAGCTCCGCCACTCCGATTGGAAAATTACGGTTACACTCTCAAGACACAATGATATGGGTCAAATCTTACAAATAGAAGAGGGCAATACGGTGGACAGGAATTATGGGGTGGCAGTGGATGTGGGCACAACAACAGTGGTTGCCCAGTTAGCAGATCTTAAAACGGGTAACGTGTTGGGAGTAGAGGGTAATCACAACCTCCAGGCTCACTATGGAGAAGATGTTTTGTCACGAATTGCTTATGTCTGCGGCAAGGGTTCCCTGGATCTGCTTCAAAAGGCTATAGTAGGAAATATCAACGTATTAATTCAAACCTTGGCCACTGCCAAGGGAATAAAGATTGAAGATATTACCTGTATTGTGGCAGCCGGAAATACTACGATGAGTCACATTCTTCTGGGATTGATGCCTTGCTCCATAAGAGATGATCCCTATGTTCCTACAGTGGACCTCTATCCTTCAATCTCGGCTAAAGAGATAGGAATCACCATCAATCCTCAAGGAGTTATCCAAGTTCTCCCAAGCATCGCAAGTTACATTGGCGGCGATACGGTAGCAGGGGTTTTGGCTTGCCATATGGCCGACAAGCCGGAGACCACTTGTTTAATCGATATCGGAACCAATGGAGAGATTGTGATTGGGAACAATGAGTGGTTGCTTTCCTGCTCCGCCTCCGCTGGGCCTGCTTTTGAGGGAGGGGACATGAGGTGGGGTATGCGGGCAACAAGAGGAGCGATACAACAAGTTGAGATCGATGATGGCAAAGTCCACTATGAAACGATTGGCAAGGTCAAGCCAAGGGGGATTTGTGGTTCCGGATTAATCGACTTAATTTATGGATTGGCCAAAAACAGGATAATCGATATTGATGGAAAATTTCGGTCCTCTCTCCAGGACAGACGGCTCCTCTGTGGGGAGAATGGAATGGAATATATTGTGGCCTTCCCTGAAGAAACGGAGACAGGAGAAGCCCTGACCATCGCTCAAACGGATATCGATAATATTATGCGATCTAAAGCCGCTATCTTTGCCGCCATCAAATCACTGATCGATTATGCAGGGCTCACCTTCGACCAGCTTGAGAAGATTTATGTCGCAGGAGGTTTTGGAAACTATCTGAATATTGAAAAGGCTGTCGGTATGGGATTACTTCCAGATATACCGAGGGAGAGAATTGAGTTTGTGGGTAACAGTTCTCTTATGGGAGCCAGGATGGCCCTTCTTTCTTTTCACGTTTTGGAGAAGGGCATCGCGATCTCTCAATCAATCACCAACGTCGAACTTTCTAAGTTTGCTCTCTTTGCTGATGAGTATATGGCCTCCCTCTACTTGCCTCACATCGATCGGGAGCGTCTTTTCCCTTCGGTAAAGTATTGACAAGCAGAGCAATCCCCCTCACCTAACCCTCCCCCTTGATGGGGGAGGGCGAGGGTGAGGGTGAAAAAATTGTTTTCTGAGAAATCCTTCATGACGGAGCGTTACCCTCGAACAATTAAATTTGTCTAAGGGTTACGGCTACGAAGCCCATTTCGTATATTGTCAAAGGGTTAGGGTTAAAGATTTCGATGACGAACATCGTTACCGTTTGACGATACGGGCATCTTTACCGTTGCCGTTAGACAGTAGCCTATTTTTAAGTAACATGGTATGGAATTTAGAAAACCCCCAATGGGAGAAAGGAAGCCATAAGATATGTCAACTCCAAAAGTTGAATTGCTATCTATTACCCCTGATGCTGAAAAACTGATTGAAGCCGCAGGTCGAACCTCCTATCTGTCATTTGATAAACAAGGTGAAGATACAGAAAAACGATTTATAAGGATGTTGATCAAAAACGGGCACCTCTCTGTTTTAGAACACGCCTATGCTACTTTCAGGATTTCAGGAGTCTCCAGGGCATTTACCCATCAATTAGTGAGGCATCGATTATGTTCTTTTATCCAACAATCTCAAAGATATGTTGATGAAGGTAATTTTAATTATATTGAACCTGATTCCATTAAAGAGAATCCGGAAGCCCATTCTATTTTCATTGATCTCATGGATAGGGCAAAAGAAGCCTATTTCAAATTATACAAATTAGGAGCAAGAAAGGAAGACGCAAGGTATGTCTTGCCCAATGCCGTGGAAAGTCAAATTTTAGTAAGTGCCAATTTCCGGGAGTGGCGACATATCATTGAGTTGAGGGGGAAACCCCAATCTCAATGGGAGATAAGGAAGGCGGCAATTGAAATATTAAAGATTTTAAAAAATCATGCTCCCACCATATTTGGAGATTTTGAGGTCGACAAGGAAAAAGAAATCATAAAGGAAGTTTGAGATATCACAAACCATCCAAACGATCCAGTCCACGTAGGATCGCTCGGTGTGAATGGAGTAGTGGTGCAAACGGAGTCCCTGTCGGACTTGATCGGTATTTTCCCAGAGAACACCGCAAGCCTTCGTCTCGTCAAGAAGCACGGATTCAGAGAAATTGGCCGAAGGGAAAAGGTCGGTAAAATGACACACGGCGAGCTTGCCGGGACTTGGCGAGATGTCATTTTGGTGGAACGACGAAGTAAGGCAGCAGGGGTAGACTGACATGGTTCACAACAATGCGATTCAACGAATGCATAATACTCCCCACTCTTTGGGCTGCCCCACTGATTTAGACCGTTCACTTATGAATGGCCTTGGAGTTGAACCTTTTTCTCATGGTTTGAGCCAACTCACTGGTCAGCCTTAAGGCCTTTCCAGCCAAATCTTCGGAGATGGAAGCGAGACCACAGCTTTGGGAGAGGAGGGAGTTTTTAATAATGACCTCTTCTGGAATTCCCTCTTTGACTAAAAGTTCTATCTTTTCTTCCAAACTTGCGATCAGATTTGACGTCGTCTCTACTTTTAGAAATTCTTCCTCTGAAGGCACAATTCCCCATCCCAAGATTCCCCCACTGATGAGGAAGTTTTTTAATTCGGGAGCGTAAGCAAGCATATTGGAAAAGAATCGGTAGGCATCAAAGTGGATGACCTTGATCCCCGTTTCCATGATGATGGACCAATCGGTGGCCCCACAGATATGAATTCCCGATAAACCTTGTAGGTGGGAGCTAACACTAT
>Ga0256868_10001484_pt1 | contig 12722 bp, 9 predicted proteins | sample RVTome_13_FD_187341 | JGI IMG/M metagenome (GOLD analysis project Ga0256868, IMG submission 187341) | Soil microbial communities from uranium-contaminated site in the Upper Colorado River Basin, Wyoming, United States - RVT92D227 HiSeq ... | reverse complement strand
AAGCATAGAAAGAATAGCCAAATCCCTGGAATAAGAAGCAAAGGCTATAAGTAAAAGCAAAACAAGTTTTATTTTTTTAATGCTTTTTAATTTTTCAATAAATCCTATTCCGGCACTTTTATTTCCAGGCTGGAAAGCTGATGGTGGAGTTTTTAAAAGAACCAGTGTCATAATAATTCCGGGAATAGCAGCCAGTGGGGTAAATTTAAGGCCAAGTTTATTTATAATTAAAATAATAACGAGTGAACCTGCTGCAAAACCAATGGTGCCCCCAAAAGATATTATGGAATTTAGCAGACCCTTTCTGCTTCCTCCCACATGGCTGGCCGTAGCTGCAGTAGGTGGGTGAATAGCGGCAACTCCCAGGTTTCCTAAAAATAGAAATATCAGGATAAACCAGTAACCCGGAGATATACCCAGGATGCTTATAAATATAGAAGCGGCCAGCGGTCCGGCAATTAAAAAATATCTTATACCGTATTTATCCGAAAAGTAGCCAAATACCGGTTGAGTAATACTATTGGAAATGAAGTTTACCGAAGACAAAATGCTTACCAAAAAAAGAGAAAGTCCAAATTTTGCTGTAAACACCGGAATAAGTCCTACTATAAAACTTGCATAAGTGTCAGTTACCATGTGGGTACTGAAACTTAAAAATATTTTAGTTTTGTTAATTCCCCTGTCAAGTCTAATCATTTAAATGGCAATAGACGAATGTTTTGTCTTACTCTGGCGGTTTTATAAATTCGAATAAATTACTAAAGTAAGAATTCTACTCCTTTAAATTAAATGTTCAATAATTATTTTTAAATGGAAACTATCCAACAACCAGTTTTATTTTTTTAATTAATTTTATATAATCAAATTGGCCGTGCTAGGTGGGGAGCTAGCGGTGCCCTGTAACTCACAATCCGCTATAGTGAGGCTGATCAACAGATATGAGGTTTATGATAGTAAGGTTAGCGCTTGTATAAGTGACGTTGAAGGCTGGGTCTTGTGCGGCGGAGGGTTACAAACCCCGTCAGGTCCGAGAGGGAGCAGCGGTAAGTAATATTCTCCGGGTGCCACAAGGAAGCCTGGCTGGAGTTTACTATATGAGTTGCACTTGTTATTATAAATCGAAATCTGGGGCACGGTCACTTATTGTTAATCGGATAATTATATTCCTATGAATTATATTTCATTTTATAGAAAGTGGAGACCGCAGAACTTCGAAGAAATAATCGGTCAGGAGTACAATATTAAAACCCTTAAGAATGCCATATCCAATAACAGGATGTCGCATTGTTATATATTTTGCGGTCCCAGAGGCACCGGCAAAACATCGACTGCACGTATACTGGCAAAAGCCTTGAATTGCAAGAAAGGCACCACACCCGAACCATGCAATAAGTGTGAAAATTGTATAAGTATATCCAACGGCTCCAGCATGGATGTAGTAGAAATTGACGCTGCTTCAAACCGGGGGATAAATGAAATAAGGGAGTTAAGGGAAAAAGTAAAATACCTGCCTAATATCTTAAGAAAAAAGGTTTATATTATTGATGAAGTCCATATGCTAACTACAGAAGCTTTCAATGCGCTGCTTAAAGTTCTGGAAGAGCCTCCTAGTCATGTAATATTTATAATGGCCACCACAGAACCAAATAAAGTAATTCCCACTATAATATCAAGGTGCCAGAGATTTGATTTCTTTCCTATACCGGTAGATAAGATAAAAGAGAGACTGGCAAAGATTGCCAGGAGCGAAAAAATAACCATAAGTAGTTCTGCTCTGAGTTTAGTTTCAAAATACGCAGATGGCAGTTTAAGAGATGCTGATGGCATATTAGAACAGCTGGCAGCCTTTGGTGAGGATAAAATTGAAATTAAGGATGTCACCTCGCTTCTAGGAATCACAGATCTGGATCTGCTTTTTGAGTTTACGGATATTTTAATTGAAAAGAATTTAAGTGCAGGCTTGCTTCTGGCAAATAAAATTATTGGCAGCAGTCAAAACCTTAAAGTATTTGTATCCGGGTTTCTGGATCATTTGTATGATTTGTATGTAATTAAAAATTATGCCAAACCTTTCGAAATTGTAAATATAAGTGAGGATTACAAAGACAGATATTTGAGCCAGGCTAAAAAACTGCAGAAGGAAGAAATAGAGTTTTATATGGAACTTTTTACTGACCTGCTCAAGCAGATTAAATGGAGTGAAGACTCAAAAGTTTTTTTCAAAATAGCCGTGGTTAAAGCCATTAATTTTATTGTCCTGGACGAAAAAGAGATAGGAAAGAAAACCAGAATTATGGAGAAACAAATAGAATCTTTAAAAGAAGAAATCAGTAAAATTAATTCATTTCAAAAAGGTACTATTAATTTTCATGATAAGAAAGCCGAAGGCAGTAGCGGTGTTTACGGAAATGAAGATGATGAATTTGATATTATCAATAGCAAAGAGATTAATAAAATAGTAAGCGATGTTGTAACTTACGGCAAGCAAACAAAAAGCGGAGAAAAAATTGAAAGGCCGGCTGCGGGTGATACCGGGATAGAGAAGAAAAGCGGAGGGATTAGTTTAATTAACAGTAACCTGGAAAAAATCTCAACAATTTTAAAAAAGAAGAAAATTTCGGTTTATGCCATGTTTACAGAAGCCGTACCTAATAGAATAGAAAATGGCATACTGTATTTCTGCCTGGATGAAAAGAAAGAGTGGCATAAGGACCATTTAAATAAAAACAGTAATATTGATTTGATATCGAGTGTAATAAAAGAGGTTACCGGCAGGGACTTCAAGATTAAATTTGAGCTTGGCAAAGAAGGAAATAAAAATGATACGGTAAATGATGCAAAAAGTGACGCAGGCAGTTATGCAGTCGAAAAAGACAAAACCGGGAAGACAGATGATAAAGCTGAAAATAAAACCGGAGATAATCCGGGTCCGGAGGCCGGAGATAAAAAAGACAGTTATACAGAAGAGGATATATTCAATTATTTTGAAAAAAAATTTGATATAAAGGAGTAAAAATTGGGTTTTAACTATGGCAGTATGATGAAACAGGCTAAGGCCATGCAGCAAAAATTTCTGGAAATACAGAAAGAACTTAAGGAAATGGAGTTCGAAGCCTCGGCGGGCGGGGGTGCTGTTAAGGTAAAAGTAAATGGCGAACAGGAAATTATAGAAGTAAAAATCAATAAGGATATGGTGACCGCAGGTGATTTAGAAATGATTGAAGATATGGTGATGGTTGCTATAAATGATGCTGTAAAGCAATCCAAAGATGAAGCAAAAAATAAAATGGCCAGTCTTACCGGCGGGATGAATATACCCGGACTTTTTTAACTGAAATTAAAAATTATTTTGATACGGCAATAGATTTATTTATGATTATTAAACCGGTTATAAACTACAGATGGCTTTATATATAAAAAGTGTAGAAAACTTAATAAACGAATTCAATAAACTTCCGGGAATAGGTCCCAAGTCTGCAAAAAGAATTGTATTCTTTTTACTCAAGCTTTCCCAGAATGATATTGTAAAATTTTCCCAGAGCCTGATTGAAATGAAAGAAAAAACCAAATTCTGCAGCGAGTGTTACGGTCTGACTGAAGAAGATATCTGTCATATTTGCAGAGACGGGTCCAGGGACAGAAAAAAAATATGCATAGTGGAAGAAGTAAGTGATGTGGTGATTATCGAAAAAACCGGTGAATATAAAGGGCTATATCATATTCTTGGAGGGCTATTATCACCTATAGAAAATATCGGGCCTGATGAAATAAGAGTACCAAGGTTATTGGAACGGGTGAAGGCTGATAATGTTGAAGAGGTAATAATTGCATTAAATCCCACCGTGGAGGGTGAAAGCACCGCCGCGTATTTAAAAAAGATGTTATCACCTCTGGGAGCCAGGGTTACCAGGCTTGCAAGCGGACTTCCTGTCGGAGGTGATCTGGAATATGCAGATGAGGTAACCATAGGAAGAGCAATTTCTGATAGAAGAGAACTTTAATCCGCCGATAGCAAAACTGTCCGGCTGTGTGTCTTATTTTATTAAAAAAGTAAATTAAATGTGTTATAATTCTATGATTTTGTGTTTGTTTAAAAGTCATAAGTTAAGGATGCTTCCAGTAGATTGTTAAGATATGTGCGGTCCGGTTAAGGTATTTTTATTTATTATCTTAAAAGTATGATACCGCAATTTTAAATATAAAGGAGCAAATTAAATATGAAAACCATGAAAACCATGGATGGAAATATGGCTGCGGCATATGTGGCATATGCTTTTACAGAAGTAGCGGCTATCTATCCCATCACTCCTTCTTCTCCAATGGGTGAATATGTTGATGAGTGGGCCGCTCACGGCAAGAAAAATATGTTTGGGCAGGTAGTAAGTGTTAGTGAACTTCAATCTGAAGGAGGTGCGGCAGGAGCGGTTCATGGCTCACTTGCAGCGGGTTCTCTTACTTCAACCTTTACCGCATCCCAGGGACTTCTTCTGATGATTCCCAATATGTACAAAATTTCAGGAGAACTTCTGCCCGGTGTGTTCCATGTAAGTGCCCGTGCAGTTGCTTCACATGCTCTTTCCATATTTGGTGATCATTCGGATGTGATGGCTGTAAGACAAACCGGTTTCGGACTGCTGGCTGCGGGTTCGATACAGGAAATTATGGATCTTGCAGGGGTGGCACATCTTTCGGCAATTAAATCAAGAGTACCTTTCCTGCACTTCTTTGACGGTTTTAGAAGTTCACATGAAATTCAAAAAATAGAAGTTATTGGATATGAGGATTTTAAAAAACTGCTTGATGAAGATGCGCTGGAGCAGTTCAGAAAAAGAGCTTTAAATCCTGAACACCCGGTTACGAGGGGTACGGCCCAGAATCCCGATATATTTTTCCAGGCAAGGGAGGCATCAAATAGATTCTACGATAAAGTTCCGGAAATAGTAGTAGATTATATGAATAAGATTAGCAGATTGACCGGGAGGGAATATAAGCCGTTCAATTATGCAGGGGCAAAGGATGCAGAATATATAATAGTAGCCATGGGCTCTGTTACGGACACTATAGATGAAACCGTCCAGTATCTGAATAAATCGGGTGAAAAGGTAGGAGTGCTTAAGGTTCACCTCTACAGGCCATTTTCTATTGAGTTTTTCCTTCAGTCGATACCAAAGACAGTTAAAAAAATTGCAGTTCTGGACAGGACAAAAGAACCCGGTGCTATTGGCGAGCCTTTATATCTGGATGTTAAAACTTCATTTTTTGATGTCGAAAATAAACCGGTAATTGTAGGTGGAAGGTATGGACTTGGTTCCAAGGATACTACACCTGGCCAGATAAAAGCTGTATTTGACAATTTGAAGCTGGCAAGTCCCAGGAATGGATTCACTATAGGTATAAATGATGATGTTACACACACCTCTCTGGAGGTTAAAGAAGAGATTGAGACTGCTCCGGAGGGAACTATAAGATGTAAATTCTGGGGGCTGGGTTCCGATGGTACTGTCGGAGCAAATAAAAATGCCATCAAGATAATCGGTGACAATACTGACCTTTATGCTCAGGGTTACTTTGCTTATGATTCTAAAAAATCCGGCGGGCTCACCATTTCTCACCTGAGATTTGGGAAAAATCCCATAAAATCCACTTATCTTATAAGCAATGCTGATTTTGTGGCCTGTCATAACCAGGCTTACGTAGACCAATATGATTTGCTTAAAGGATTAAGGAATGGCGGAACGTTCCTTCTGAACTGTCAGTGGAGCGCACAGGAACTGGAGGAGAAACTGCCGGCAGGTATGAAAAAATATCTGTCAGACCATAATATAGATTTTTATATAATCGATGCCACTGATATAGCGGCCGGGATTGGGCTGGGCAGCAGGATAAATATGATTATGCAGGCTGCTTTCTTTAAACTTGCAAAAGTCATACCCATAGATGATGCGGTAAAGTATATGAAAGAAGCTATAAAGGAAACTTATGGAGCGAAAGGCGAGAAAATTGTACAGATGAACTACCAGTCAGTGGATAGGGGAATAGAATCGCTGGTGAAAGTTAAAATCCCTGAAAACTGGAAAGATGCAGTGGAAGTGGAGGATATCAAAGGAGCCCAGGAACCGGATTTTATAAAAAATATTTTAAGGGTAATAAACAGGCAGGAAGGTGACAGTATCCCGGTCAGCGCATTTGTAGGGGCTGAGGATGGAACATTTCCTCTGGGGACGGCAGCATATGAGAAAAGGGGTATTGCGGTAAATGTGCCGGAATGGCAAAAAGATAATTGTATACAATGTAATCAGTGCTCCTATATATGTCCCCATGCTGTCATAAGGCCTGCGCTGCTAACCGGTGAAGAAATGAAGAATGCCCCGGAAAAATTCGAGACTATTGGAGCAAAAGGTAAGGGCCTTGAGCAGTTTGCATATAGGATACAGGTAAGCATACTTGATTGCACCGGATGCGGAAACTGTGCAAATATCTGTCCGGCAAAGGAGAAGGCTCTGGTTATGAAGCCACTGGATTCACAAGGTGCACAAATTGAAAATTGGAATTTTGCTTCAAAAATTCCGTCAAAAGATAGTGTTATGCCGGCTGATACTGTTAAGGGGAGCCAGTTTATTAAACCGCTATTCGAATTTTCAGGTGCATGCGGGGGTTGCGGCGAAACTTCTTATGCAAAACTGGTTACACAGCTGTTTGGAGACAGAATGCTTATAGCAAATGCCACGGGATGCTCATCTATCTGGGGTGGTTCAGCTCCTTCAGCTCCTTATACCATTAATGCAAAAGGAAAGGGCCCGGCATGGGCAAATTCCCTGTTTGAGGATAATGCTGAGTACGGATATGGAATGGTTCTTGCAATAAAGCAGATGAGAAATAAAATTGAAGATTATATGAGAGAGCTTTCTGAAATGAAAATAGATCCTGAAGTAAAAAAGGCTATAAGTGAATGGACTTGTGGAAAAGAGGAAGAAGAGGCGAATAAGCAGTCCACTACAAAAATTTTAAAATTGTTCGAAAAGGACCTTGGAGTCAGGAAAGCAAATGAACTTAAAGATAAAATACTGGAGCTTAAGGATTATTTGATTAAAAAATCGGTATGGGCACTTGGCGGTGACGGCTGGGCCTATGACATAGGATATGGGGGGCTGGATCATGTACTGGCATCCGGAGAGAATATAAACATACTTGTATTTGATACCGAAGTATATTCCAATACAGGAGGTCAGGCTTCAAAGGCGACTCCCATCGGGGCGGTAGCGAAATTTGCAGCTTCCGGTAAAAAAATAAAGAAAAAAGACCTGGGGCTTATGGCTATGTCCTATGGCTACGTATATATAGCTCAGATTGCGATGGGTGCCAGTCAGAAGCAGACACTTAAAGCATTACTTGAAGCCGAAAAATACAACGGGCCGTCGCTTATAATAGCATACTCTCCGTGTATTAATCATGGGATTTATGCCGGAATGGGCTGTTCACTGGAGAGGGAAAAGAAGGCGGTAGATGCGGGATACTGGCACCTGTACAGGTATAATCCGGAATTGAAAAAAGAGGGCGCAAATCCGTTTATTTTAGACTCAAAAGAACCAACGGAGTCATTTAAAGAATTCCTGATGGGTGAAATAAGATATGCATCGCTTACCAAGACTTTCCCTGAAATAGCCAAGGACCTGTTTGGTAAGGCGGAAGAAGATGCTAAAGCCAAATATGAAAAATACAGGGTTATGGCTGAAGCGAAGTAAAAAGATTTTAATTAAAGATAAATCTTAAGTTAAAAACTAACCGGTTCAAATATGAGAGGTAAAAAAAATATAATAATTTTGAAGTTTGGCGGCACCTCTGTTGGCGATATGGATAAAATAAAGAAGGCTGCTGATAAGATTATTAGTGCCAGACTGAAAGGAAATAATGTAGTGGTTTCCGTTTCGGCGATGGGTAATACTACTGACAGGTTGATTGGTCTTGCAGGTGAAATAACTTTAAGCCCATCCCGGCGGGAAATGGATATGCTAGTGTCAACAGGCGAGCAGGCATCAAGTGCCCTTCTGGCTATGGCAATTCAGGAAAAAGGATACAGCTGTATATCTCTTTCAGGCGAGCAGGCAGGGATTTTAACTGATGATGTTTATTCAAATGCTAAAATTTTATATATCAAGACAGACAGAATAATTAAAGAATTAAAAAAAGGTAAAATAGTTGTTGTGGCGGGCTTTCAAGGTATTAATATGGGCGGTGACATCACAACACTGGGCAGAGGTGGTTCGGATACAACTGCTGTTGCGTTGGCTTCGGCACTGAAGGCAAAATATTGTGAGATATATACTGATGTTGACGGGGTTTATTCAACCGACCCTAATGTAGTGGGCGAGGCCATTAAACTTGATGCGCTTTCATATGATGAGATGCTGGAGCTTGCCTCTTCCGGCGCCAAAGTGCTGCATCAGAGAGCGGTAGAATTTGCAAAAAAACATAATGTAGTATTACATATTAGGTCAAGCTTTAATGATATTGAAGGGACATGGGTTATGGATAATTATAAAAAAGACAAGAGAATGGAAAGGCCGTTTATTACCGGAGTAACTTATGATATAGGAGAGGTAAAAGTATCCATTTTTGGCCTGGAAGACAAGCCGGGTGTTGCTGCCAACCTTTTCGGCAGATTGGCAGAAGAAAATATAAATGTTGATCTGATTGTACAGAATGTCAGTGAGGAGAACTTTGCTGCTATTTCGTTTACAGTAAAGAACGAGGATTTGTCTCTGGCAGAGAAAGTCTTAAGTAAAATGGAGAATATACGGGTGGAAATGGATACGGATATTGCTAAAGTGTCCATTGTAGGTGCCGGAATGCAGACCCACCCCGGTGTAGCGGCAAAAATGTTTAGAGTCCTGGCAGATAAGGATATAAATATTGAAATGATAAGCACCTCTCCGATAAGAGTTTCCTGTGTGATAAAGAGGAGCAGGGTAAAAGAAGCTGTAAAGGCACTACACAGCAGTTTCGGTCTGGTAAAATAATAATAAGATTTATTAAAATATTTTTTAATATTTTAAAATGGGAAGTGAATTTATATGTATGTTATTGTAGTTGGGTGTGGTAAAGTCGGCTCAAATTTAGCAAAGGAATTAGCTGACGAAGGTCATGATATTGTTATAATTGATAATGACCCGGAAAAGTTTAGACAGCTCGGGACCGGCTTTAACGGTAAGACAGTTGTTGGCGTCCCTGTAGACGAGGATATATTAAGGAAAGCAGGTATTGAAAAAGCCGATGCGGTCGCAGCTGTTACCCCTGATGAAAATATGAATGTAATGGTTTCTCAGATTGCAAAAGAAGTATTCAAAGTCCCCAGAGTTATACCTAGAGTTTATGATCCCGATAGAGACCTTATTTTCCAGCAGCTTGGTTTAAATACAATGTGTATTACATCTTTAGCAGTAGCAAGAGTTAAAAGTATTTTAACACAAAAATCAGGAGATATATGGAATACTTTCGGACACAAAAATGTAAGCTTTAAGTATGTCACACCTGACAATAAGTTTATAGGTAATATGGTCAAGAATATTGGCACAGCTGGAAAATTTTTAATTTTCGGGATTGTCAGGGATGATGATTTTTTTCTGGCTTACCCGGAATTAAAAATAGAAAAAAGCGATACACTGGTAATTGCTGAATACGTCTAGTGATATAAACAATACTGTTTTTAATGTGATTTTTACTAAAATTAAACTAAATTATATGAAATTGGTTAGACTGGATTTTTATTTTTCAGGAGAATTTAAATGAATTTAATAATAATCGGTGGCGGTAAAGTTGGTTACTACTTAACCAAAGCTCTGGCAGAACTAAAGCATAAAATAACTGTTATTGAGAAAGATAAAGAGCTATGCATGAATATTGTCAATACCACAAGTAGTTTAGATGTTAAGGTTATCAATGGTGACGGCACCAGTATGAATTACCTTATTGATGCAGAGATTGAGTTATCTGACGCACTAATTGCAGTAACCGGATTGGATCAGGATAACTTAATAGCGTGCCAGATTGCAAAAAAGAAATTTAACATTAAAAAAACGATTGCAAGGGTTAATAATCCGAATAATATTAGAATATTTAAAAAACTTGGTGTCGATTCCGTAGTAAGCAGTACTGCGACAATAGTTGACATAATGGAAAAGGAAGTATTCTTATCAGGTTTCAGGTCTCTACTGACAATCGGAGATATAGCTATTAATGAAGTCAAACTTCAGGAAGGTTATCATTCAATAAACAAACAAATAAAAGAACTGGATATTCCCAAAGACTGTATTATTATTTCTATTATAAGGGACAATAAGGTGATAATTCCAGGTGGCTCGACAACTTTATTATCAGGAGACGAGTTAATTGCAGTTGCTAAAATAGGAGAAGAAAATCTGCTTGAAAAAGCGCTGGGTAAATATTAATTCATAAGGCTTTTTATAATCGTAAGTATGTTATCAAAAATAATTAAAGCTTTTAAAATAAATACTAAAAGTAATTCATTAGGGATTTTAACTGAAGTAATGTATGTAGCAGTTATATTACTTTTTAGCCTGCTTATTTGTTTTATTATTGGTATATGGAGTTAAAGATTGTCCAGAAGTCCTTTGGTATCCGCTAAAATAATCGGTTACTATATCGGAAGAATTATAACAGGCTTGGGATTGGTCCAGGCTATTCCGCTTATCACATCAATTATCTATAAGGAATGGAACATAACTGTTTATTTTTTAATAAGCATGTCAATAGCTTTAATTGCAGGTGCGACACTTGTTTTATCCTGTAAGTCCGGAAAAAATAAAAAAATCAGCTGGAAACACGGTATGGTTATTGCAAGTATTTCATGGTTTCTAGGTATGGTGCTCTGTGCCATACCTTATTATTTGAGCGGCAGTTATTTATCTTTTCTTGATGCCTGTTTTGATGTAATGAGCGGCTTTACAACAACAGGACTAGTTTTAATTCGGGATTTGGATCATATTTCTAACGGTATAAATATGTGGAGACATGTTCTGACATACCTCGGCGGTCAGGGAATGATTGTCCTGGCTTTAACTTTTTTAGTCAGAAGTACAAGCGGAGCTTACAGGATGTACGTTGGCGAAGCTAAAGATGAACAGCTTCTTCCGAATGTTGTAAATACTGCCAGGGCAATCTGGTCAATAAGCGTTATTTATTTAATCATAGGTACAATCACTTTATGGATTACGGGTATCTTTATAGGAATGCCAGTTGACAGAGCTTTTCTTCATGGACTCTGGGTATTTATGGCTGCATGGAGTACCGGTGGTTTTTCACCTCAGAGCCAGAACATTTTGTATTACCATAGTTTTCCATATGAGATAGGTACCTTAATATTCTTTATCATAGGCTCATTCAACTTTGCACTTCATTATGCCGTATGGAATAGAAACAGAAGAGAAATATACAGGAATATTGAGATTGTATCAATGTCAATTACTGCTCCTGTTCTTACCATAATAACAGTTGTTGGACTAATGAAATTAAATGTTTTTCCAAATATCATGGCCCTGTTCAGAAAAGGCTTTTACCTTTTAATTTCAGGTCATACAACTACAGGTTTTATGACAGTATATGCCAACCAGGTCCGTAATGAGTGGGGAAGCATCGCAATTTTTGCGGTTATAGTTTCAATGCTCATTGGAGGAAGCGCATGTTCAACTGCCGGAGGATTTAAGGGTTTACGAATAGGCATAATCTTTAAAGGATTTATAAGAGATATAAAGAGAATAATCCAACCTGAATCATTGATTCAGGTTGAAAAATTCCATCACATTGGAGATATAACACTTGAAGACAAGCACATAAGAAGTGCAATGTTAATAGTGCTGGCTTATATCGCTACTTTCGCAATTGGAACTGCTGCCGGGGTTTTATTTGGTTATCCACTGGAGTCAGCTGCATTTGAATCTGCCTCAGCAACGGGTAATGTTGGATTAAGTGCAGGCATAACCTCGCCTTTTATGCCAAATACCTTAAAAGTTGTTTATATAATTATTATGTGGATGGCAAGACTTGAATTCATGGCAGTTTTTGCATTATTTGCTTATATATTTTATGGAGTAAGAAGAAAATGGTCACAGTAAAAAGTTTTTTTATAGCAATGACTGCAGGACTGCTGATAGCAAGTGCAGGTAGTGTATCAACAGTTAAAAGTGATGATCTGATTAATAATGCTAAAGAATATGATAAGAAAGAAGTTGTTTATTCAGGAGAAGTAATTGGCGATATTATGCAGAGAGGTGAATATGCCTGGATTAATGTCTATGATGGCTCAAATTCTATTGGTATATGGATTACCTATGATGAAGCAAAAAAAATAAAATATACAGGCTCATACAGATATAAGGGAGATATTGTAGAGGTAACAGGAATCTTCAACAGGGCTTGCCCGGAACATGGGGGAGATTTTGATATACATGCTAAAAGCATGATAGTAAAAAAAGAGGGCAGCGAAGTAAAACGGGAGATCAATTTAACTATACTATACATAGCTATAGCCATATTTTTAATTGCAGCAGGTATAAATTTATTTATATATAAAAAAAGAATATAAAAAGAAGCATGAAAAATATTTCCCGGGTCTTATTTCTGTTTTTTCTTTAATGTATTAATGGCTTTTAGTCTTTCGACCAGTTCCTTCTCAAATCCTCGTTCTGTTGGACTGTAATATTTTCTTG
>Ga0256868_10001483_pt1 | contig 12722 bp, 10 predicted proteins | sample RVTome_13_FD_187341 | JGI IMG/M metagenome (GOLD analysis project Ga0256868, IMG submission 187341) | Soil microbial communities from uranium-contaminated site in the Upper Colorado River Basin, Wyoming, United States - RVT92D227 HiSeq ... | reverse complement strand
TATCGGGATCGGTTTTTCAACCGTTGTTCCCGAAGTATACCGGCTGGCTACCCGCATTAAAGGGATACGGACTGCCGACAGTGTTTCATTCATGTCTGCTACTGCCAATGTGGGATTTCTCACCGGGCCGGTATTATTGGGATTCATCGCTGAACTGCATACCCTTCATGTAAGCTTTATGGTACTGATGGGCTTAGTAACCACAGCGTTTGCTTTGTCTTTCCGGAAAAGGTAATTACTCCTCAGGATAATGCCTGAAGATTCATTGACACCTGTATCAAATTTATAAAGATTATTCATTGAAATACCTGGTAATTACCAATAAATAATTGCGAAAATCCGGGAAATCTCAGGGAGAATACTTTTACTATAATCACTATCTTTAACGGGGTGAGACGGAGTGGAAAAATTACATAACAACACAAAAACACTTAAATGACAAAGCTTAAAATCATAATCCCTTCGCTGGTTATTACGGCGAGCCTGATTTTCTGCTTACTGTTTCAGGGCCATTCAACAGGAGATAAACATGAAATCACAGAACCACCGGGTCAGGAGTGGGCCATTGTGATTCATGGAGGTGCCGGCGCAATAACTGAGGAAGGGACAAATCCCCAAATGGAGAAGGAATACCGGCAGGCATTGACCGAAGCTCTGCAGGCAGGGAAGAAAGTATTGCAGGAGGGAGGCACCGCCCTGGATGCAGTGGAGATAACCATCAGGATCATGGAAGATAATCCTCTTTTCAATGCCGGGAAAGGAGCCGTTTTTACCCATGAGGGGAGGAATGAGCTGGATGCATCCATCATGGATGGTTCTAACCTTGATGCGGGAGCGGTTGCCGTGGTAACGGATATCAAAAATCCCATCAGCGCCGCACGGGCGGTCATGACAAAATCCCCTCACGTGCTTCTTTCTGGAGCTGGTGCTTCTGAGTTCGCCAGGGAACAGGAACTTGTAATGGTGACGCCTGATTATTTCTTTAACAAAAAGAGGTGGGAAAAGCACCAGGAAATACTTAAAAAAGAAAAACACGGAACTGTAGGTTGCTGCGCACTCGACAGGAACGGTAATCTTGCTGCAGGCACCTCAACCGGAGGAATAGATAATAAGCGATACAACAGGATTGGCGATACGCCGATAATAGGAGCAGGCACTTATGCCAACAATGCCACCTGTGCAGTTTCAGCAACCGGTCACGGTGAATATTTATCCGCTGGACGGTGGCACATGATATTTCAGCCCTTATGGAGTATAAGGGCCTTACCCTTCAGGAAGCATCGGAACTTGTTGTGAATGACAAGCTCATTAAGGCCGGAGGTTCCGGCGGCATAATAGGTGTAGACAGGGAAGGAAATATCGCCATGACCTTTAATTCAGCCGGGATGATGCGTGGCTTTGCCACAGCCGACGGAAAGGAAGGAATTTTCCTGTTCAGGGATGAGGAGAAGGATTAGATTTTCTTTCTGTTTGATGAAAATAACAGATAAATTCCGGAGTTACTCATAGAACCAAAATTTAACAGCATATCAAATCAAATATTATGAATCAGATAAAGATATTCCAGGTACATGCTTTTACAGACAGGTTATTTTCAGGAAATCCTGCTGCCGTATGCATATTGGATGATTGGATCAATGATGGGATCATGCAATCCATCGCGGCAGAAAACAGCCTGGCGGAGACGGCATTTATTGTTCAGAGAGACCGGTACTTTGAGATACGATGGTTTACGCCGGCAGTAGAGGTTGATTTATGCGGTCATGCAACCCTGGCAACTGCCTATGTTTTGTTTAATTGTCTGGGTCATAAGGAACCGGAAGTGAAATTTCATTCACCCAGAAGCGGGGAGCTGAAAGCATCAAGACAGAATGATATTGTTTTTCTGGATTTTCCGACGGATACATTAACAGCCAGCACCGACATGACACTGATCCGCGCATGCATAGGCACTCAGCCAGAAGAAGTTTATAAGGGCAGGACCGATTATATCGCTGTTGTTGATAGCGAGGATGAGGTGCGAAACCTTAAACCCGCTTTAAAGAAAATATCAAAACTGCCGGCAAGGGGATTGATCGTGACCGCAAAGGGAGATCAGGTTGATTTCGTCTCGCGGTTCTTTGCTCCGCAGATCGGAATAGATGAAGACCCGGTTACAGGTTCGGCACATACTTCCCTGATACCGCTTTGGTCAGAGAAGCTTGGAAAAAGGGAAATGAATGCAAGGCAATTGTCAAAACGCGGGGGAAATTTAATTTGTGTGAACAACGGCAAAAGATGTCTGATTGGCGGGGTAGCAAAATTGTACATGACAGGAGAAATCAGTATCCGATCAGCTCGTTGATGCAGTTTCTGTTGACACTTATAAAAAGGTGAGGGAAGCAATGCCTGCCATTAAGCTGGTACAGGTTATCCATATTTTGGATGAAAGGTCGGTTGATCGAACAACCAGTATCCAGTTTCCGTTTCTTCCAATCCTATCTTATAAATAATAGGCCTTCTTTCAGAATATTTGCTACCTTTAGTAGAGTGGTTCAGGGTTATTGCAGGGTTTGGGTTAAAAAGATATAACATGACAAAAATCGGATTATTTGGAATTGGCCTTGACACCTACTGGTCACAATTCGATGGCTTACTCGGTAAGCTGAGAGGGTATCAGGAACAAATCAAAAACAGAATTTCCGGATTTGGCGTGGAAGTGGCAGATGCAGGAATGGTAGACAATCCGGTAAAAGCCCGTGAAGCTGCCGATTTCCTGAAAAGTCAGGATGTGGAAATGGCGTTCCTGTATGTTGCAACTTATGCTTTATCATCAACAGTTCTTCCGGTTGCACAAAAGTTAAAAGTTCCGGTGGTGATCCTGAACCTTCAGCCGGTGGCAGCACTGGATTATGCAGCTTTTAATAATCTGGGTGACCGTGGCAGGATGACCGGTTTGTGGCTCGAACATTGTCAGGCCTGCTCTGTTCCTGAAATTGCAAGCGTATTTAACCGCTCCGGAATCAGTTACGATTTTGTGACGGGATTCCTTCAGGATGAAGAAGCATGGCATGAAATTAAAGCATGGACCGAGGCTGCCCGTGTTGCTGCTTCAATGAGAAACCTCCGTTTGGGTGTGCTGGGCCATTATTATAACGGAATGCTGGATGTTTACACTGACCTGACCAAACAAGCCGCTGTGTTTGGCACCCACATCGAACTGCTCGAAATGTGCGAGTTGAAAAAATATCGCGACGAAGTGACCGATACCGAGGTTCAGGTAAAAATCAAAGAGTTTCAGATAGCTTTTGATGTTGCTCCCGAATGTGAAATTGCTGAAATTGAAAGGGCAGCATGCACTTCACTGGCACTCGATAAGCTGGTAAAGAATCATAAACTCGGTTCGATGGCCTATTATTATGAGGGTGAATCTGGTAATGAATATGAGAATATTGCGACTTCTGTGATTGCCGGTACCACCTTACTTACCGGTAAGAACATTCCGGTAGCAGGTGAATGTGAAGTTAAAAATGCCCAGGCGATGAAAATCATGGCTGAATTCGATGCAGGGGGTTCATTCTCCGAATTTTATCTGATGGATTTCAGGGATGACGTGGTGATACTCGGACACGATGGCCCGGCTCACTTTGCCATTGCCGAAGGGCGTGTGAGATTGGTTCCGCTCCCTGTCTATCACGGAAAACCGGGTAAGGGACTGTCAATCCAGATGTCGGTAAAACATGGACCTGTTTCTGTGTTGTCGGTTGTTGAAGGCAATGACGGCATTATTCTATTGGTTGCAGAGGGCGAATCAGTTGCCGGACCAATACTCGAAATCGGAAATACCAACAGTCGGTATCGCTTTCCGATTGGAGCCAAACGGTTCATAAACGAGTGGTCGAAACAAGGACCGGCTCACCACTGTGCTATTGGCGTAGGCCATATTGCCGATAAAATTCTTAAGCTCGGACAGATACTGGGTATTGAAGTGGTGAAGATTTGCTAAATGAACGACGGATTAACTACTATGATATCAACATAATTCTACATAACCATGATAAGAACTTATTTTCTCTCGACCACGGGTATTATTCTGTTAATTGCACTTGCTTTGGAATGCAGTAAAGAGTCTGTTCCGCAAGGCATTCAAACGGTTACTGAGTTTAAAACGCTGTTCGCCGACCCACCTTCGGATTACCGGAGTGCACCGCTTTGGGACTGGAACGATCAGATTACCGAAGAAGGTATTGATTTTCAGATGGAGGAATTTAAGAAGGCCGGTATTGGCGGTGTGTTTGTGCATCCGCGTCCGGGTTTGCTTACCGAATACCTTTCAGATGATTGGTTTCATCTGTTTGATTATACTGTACAGAAAGGAAAAGAGCTGGGCATGAAAGTCTGGATTTACGATGAAAACTCCTATCCTTCAGGCTTTGCCGGTGGACATGTTCCGGCCGAAATGCCGGATTCCTATCGGAACGGGACAGGCCTGAGCCTGGAGATTCAGCAGGAATTGATTGTGGTGGCTTCGGACAAAATTGGCGTCATTCTTAAGAAGACAGACAACGGATTTGCAGATGTTACAGCAGCTATTGATCAGGAAAAAGGACAACGGGGAACATATTACGTTTTCCGGAAAACCTATCCGGCCAAATCGCCCTGGTATGGCGGATTTACGTATGTCGATCTGTTGTACAAGGGAGTGACTGAGAAATTCATGGAACTGACCATGACCAAAGGGTATGAAAAGAACAAGGCTGATTTTGGTCAGACTGTATTGGGTATTTTTACGGATGAACCCAATCTGGAAGCAGCTATGTCGGAAGGTTCCTTGTTACGCTGGACGCCAGATTTATGGGACGCATTTCAGCAACGCTGGGGCTACGACCTGAAAGTGAATCTGCCTTCGCTGATAGAAGAAACCGGAAACTGGAAGAAAGTCCGTCACGATTATTACGAGCTGATCCTTGAACTTTTTGTGGATCGGTGGGCCAAACCGTGGAGCAAATACTGCGATGAGAATAACCTGAAATGGACAGGTCATTACTGGGAACATGGCTGGCCGGAGCCGACAGATGGTTCCGATGAATCTGCTTTTTATATCTGGCACCAGCAACCGGGCATAGATATGCTCGGTAACCGCCTGGATACTTCCGGTTTAGGCGGACAATTCGGTAATGACCGGGCTGTCAGGGAATTACGGAGCGCCGCCAATCAGGCTGGAAGAACCCGAACCTTGAGCGAAACCTATGGTGGTGGTGGCTGGGAAATGAATTTCGAGGCTCAAAAGCGGCTGGTTGATTGGGAATGTGTGATTGGCGTAAATTTTGTAAATCAGCACCTTTCCTATTATTCCCTGAACGGGGTGCGCAAGTTCGATTATCCTCCATCGTTTTCCTATCACGAGCCCTGGTGGGAACATTACAAGCTGATGGGCGATTATATCGGTCGCGTTTGCATGGCCATGTCGTCGGGTCAGCAAATCAACAACACGCTTGTACTTCAACCCAATACTACGGCGTGGATGTACTTCTCCCGGAAAGACAAGAATCCGATGATCCAAACGATTCGCGAGGGTTTTAAAAACTTTATATACCTCATGGAACAAAGGCATTTGGAATATGATCTTGGATCGGAAAATGTACTGAAAGTGATGGGAAGTGTGAAAGGTGACCGGCTCAGGGTAGGACAGCGCGACTATTCGCTGGTAGTTATTCCTGCTGAAATGGAAAACATTGACCAATCAACGCTTGATCTTTTGCGGAAATATCTGGGGAAAGGCGGTAAAATCTTATCGTTTACCCGGAATGTTTTATATGTCGACGGAACGGAATCGAACAAAGTAAAAGAGCTGGCCGACAGATTTCCGGATCAATGGACAGTTGCTGAAAACCTGAAGGATCCGGTTGTCCTGAAAATGCTCACCCATGATGAATTTGTGATGAACGACCAGACCCCAAACGGCATGCTGTACCATCAGCGCCGGGTGCTCGCTGACGGACAGTTGCTCTTTGTAGTGAATTCGCATCCGGTGAAAAAAGCCACTGCTGAAATATCCGTTGAGGGAAAATATGTGTCAAGGCTCGATTTAGTATCTGGTAAAATAAATAGTTACCCGGTAAAGGCTGAAAACGGAAAAGTAATGTATCAGATTGACCTCGGCCCTGTCGGAAGTGCTTTGTTTGTCATTACAAATCAGAAGCCTTCCGAGCCAGAATACTCAGTAGTTTCTGGAGCTGAAACTGAGATTGAAAGTACCACGGCGGTTGTTGTAAAGCGCGAGTCCGACAATATTCTGATGGTGAATTACCTCGATTTGAAAACTGCAGGGTCAGACAAAAAAGACCTCTATTTTATGAATGCGCTGATTGGCTTGTTCAATGAAAACGGCATTGAAATGGGCAATCCGTGGCAGCATAAAATTCAATACAAAAAGAATTACCTGGCTCTCGATACACTGTTCAACAATGATTCAGGATTTGAAGCTTGTTATCATTTTTACATCAATCCGAACCTGAATGAAACGGCCATGAAAGCAATTCGTGCGGTGGTTGAACGTCCGGAAATGTGGGAAGTAAGCATCAATGGGCAGGCAGTTGAAAAAACTTCCGGAGTTTACTGGATCGATAAGGATTTTCCGGTATACGCTGTTGGAAATTTCCTGAAACCCGGCAAAAATATGCTGATCCTGAAAGCTTCACGAATGCATGTATTGGCTGAATTAATGCCGGTTTATTTGTTGGGCGATTTCCTTGTAAAACCTGCCAGACAAGGTTTTGAAATTGCTGAAGGAAACGTCGGCACATTAGGTTCGTGGCGCGAAGCAGGCTTACCTTTTTATTCGCAGCAAGTCGCTTATACCCAAAACTTCAATATTGCCAAAGCCGCAGGAGCTTCGTTTAAGGTGAAGCTGCCCCATTGGAATGGCTCGGTTGCCAGTGTGTTTGTGAACGGGCAGTTGGCCGGACTGATCGCCTGGCAGCCTGATGAACTGGATGTAACTTCATGGCTGAAAGAAGGTGATAATGAAATAACTGTAAAAATAACCGGCAGCCTGAAAAATACCTTTGGATTCTTTTACGAACAAAACGATGGCTGGATTTTTGGTCCCTGGTCGTGGAACAATGCCCCGGCAGAGATCCCGGCAGCCGCGGCATATTTCCTGATGGATTATGGATTAATGCTTCCGTTTAAACTGGTAAAGGTAAATTTGTAACCTTCCTGAAAAAACCTTATACTGGAACTGTTCCTGAAATTATTTTAGTATCTAATGATAGATGAAACCACTATGAGTAATGAACACACAAAAGTCCGGAAAATCTTCTGGCTCGGCGGATTAACCTGCCTGATACTGATTGCCTATTCCCTCATAACTATGGTGATCTTTTTTAAGATGGGTGCACCACCTGATTCGATCGAAGCGCGTTTTTCAATGTTGTGGGAGAACAGACTAAACGGACTGCTGCGTCTCGATATTTTAACAACGTTTGCATTACCCTTGTATTATGTACTTTTTTATTCTCTTTATGTGGCGCTGAGGAATACAGAAACAGAATTTGTCACGCTGTCCACAATTCTTGTCTTTGCCGGATTAACCCTGGTTCTTTCAGCACCCGCAGTATTCTCTTATCTTCACCTGAGTAATCAGTACGGCTCAGCAACTACAGTTACGGAGAAAAGTGAGCTGGTTGCTGCGGGGAAAGCTATTCTTGCATCGGATACCTGGCATGGAACTAGTGCGATAATTGGAGGTATTCTACTGCAGGCGGGAGCGTTAATAATTTCGGTAATTATGCTGAAAAGCAATGTCTTTAACAGAATTACGGCAATTACAGGCATTGCAACACACGGACTTGATCTGGCCCACATCATCATTGGTCTTTTCTTGCCTGCGGCCGGAGTAGTGCTGATGGCTGTTGCCGGACCTTTGTATTTAGTGTGGTTTCCTCTGATCGGGCTGCGGCTTTTTAAATTGTACAAACAATCGAACGGATGAAAAGAGGGTAAATGGAAATAATTGCTAACTTTAAGTAACATGAAAACACTGAATTTTCTACTCATAGTGGTCGCATTCACCGGAATCCTGAGTTGTGAGAAAGAGGATTCAAAGAAATCATATCCCACCGGTTGGTTTTTATCCGGAAGTGATCCGCAGAATTTCAGGATCGGTATTGACGATCAGGATGCACAACACGGGCAAAAAAGCGGATATATCGAATGCATTTTAGAATACACTGATGGCTTCGGCACATTAATGCAGTTTTGCGATGGTAAGAATTATGCGGGGGAAAGAGTAAAAATGACCGGATATGTGCAGTCTTTGGGAGATGACAACACCTTATCCCTGATGTGGGTGAGGGTGGATGATTATGATAAGCAAGTTACGGCTGATTTTGATAATATGTCAGACCGACCTATCACAGGGACAAAATTATGGGCAAAATATGAAATTGTTTTTGATGTGCCTGAATCATCTTGTGTGATCAATTATGGATTGGTACTTACATTCGTTGGGAAAGCCTGGATCGATAATGTGTCATTTGAAATAGTGGACAGTTCAACCTTTAAAACGGCCTATTACCTGAATGAACCTTTTCCTGAAGAATCCGAATTCCCGGAGAATCTTCCGGAGGAGCCGGTTAATCTTGATTTCGAGGAATAGTTTGCATCCCAACGGCGCCTCAATACCCTGCCTCCCCATTGTCTTTTCACACCTTCGGTTTATAAATATCCCCCAACATTATTATTCAATACCTTTGCCTCGATTTAAAAGTAAGCTCCAGCTGAGCCACGGCTGATGCATTTTTGCTGATCGTTTTCCTTTTAAAAGTCTGATCATTTAGCACAAACTCAGGTATATTTAAATTCAACATCACAAAACCCACCCCGTCGGGGTGGAGACTATGATTTTAATTACATTTGCTTTTAATAATGGACACAAAGCTTAAATATGGCAAACAGGCAGTTGTGCTTAAACTGCCTGCGCATGCAGTGATCCCGGAATTCAACGAACCTAAGTATTCCATTACAAAGGGATCGTTTACCAGTGATTTATTGAGGTATTTACCTGACGATAAAAGTAAATACAGCAATGTTGCCATTGTTGTCTCGGATAAAACCCGTTTATGCGGATATCGGGAATACCTGCCTTGGTTGACGGAGATTCTTATGCAGAAAGGGGCAGGGAAGGAAAATATTACTTTTTATATTGCCTATGGAACCCATTCCAGACAAACCGAGGCGGAAAGCCTTGACAGTTATGGTGAAGTTTATAAGCAATATCGATTTGTTCATCACGACTGCAAGGATAACGCAGTATGTGATACCCTGGGCACTACCCGGCGCGGAACACCCGTGACCATCAGGAAGGACATCCTCGCCAGTACACTGCTGATAACCTTTGGGTCAATCTCGCATCATTATTTTGCTGCATACGGTGGAGGCAGAAAATTGCTCTTTCCGGGACTGGCATCGAGAGGTGCCATTTATCACAACCACGGGCTTTTCCTTGACCGGGAAAGACGATCCCTTGCCAAGAGTTGCCAGCCCGGCAACCTCAAAGATAATCCCATAGCTGAGGACCTGAAAGAAATAGATACCTATATTCCGTCGAAAATATCTATTCATGGCATTATGAATGCATCGGGCGGGGTTTGCCGGCTGATGGTGGGAAACAGTTACGACGATTTTGTTCTGGCCTGCCAGGTTCATGATAGTTTTTACAGATACAAATCTCCTGAATTGTTCGACCTGGTTGTAGCCTCCAGCGGCGGTTATCCGAAAGATATTAATTTTATCCAGGCACACAAGTCGGTTCACCATGCCGCAGCTTTTGTGAAGGAAGGTGGTACACTTGTTGTGCTCTCTGAATGTATCGACGGGATCGGCTCGGATTATTTCATTAAATATCTCAAAGCGGGGAGCTTTGAGGCTGCATTTAGAATGCTTGAATACAGCTATGAAGGCAATGGAGGAACAGCGCTTTCAATGATGCTGAAAACTAAACGTATCCGGATTCATATGCTGACCTCTCTGGACCAGGGCAATTGCAACATCCTGGGAGTTAAAAGAATTACAGAAGCCGGAGTTCAACGGATCATTGATGCTGAAAAGGGCACCCTCGCCGTGATCCGGAATGCGAGTATTCTGGTTAAATAAGCAGGAAGTTTATAATTGTAAATGCATGATCATTGATGTCATAAAAGGTAGTTTACTTCCTCCTGAGGATTACATTTTTGGAGTAGCGGATTTAAGGGGATTGCTTGAAAAGAAGTATGACAAATATCCCTTTGGCATATCCGTCGGAAAGCGTTTAAACAACAATATTGTCAATAATATTACCAGCGGCCCGACGCTGGAATATTACCATCACTATAAACATACTAACAGGGAGCTGAGTGCTGTTGCCCATTGTATAAAATCTGAGTTGCATAAAATGAAGATTGAGACAATGGTGATAGAGCCCACGGTAGATACGGAAGTAAAAAAATTCGAACATTATTTGAAAACACTTACTGTTGAGGTTTCCCACAAGATGGTGGCTACAAGGGCCGGACTGGGGTGGATTGGCAAAACGGATCTTCTCATTTCAAAGGCATTTGGACCGCGTCTCAGGTTGGTAAGTCTGTTAATCAACAATTATCCGGATCATGATTCGAAACCTATTGAGAAAAGCCGGTGCGGGAATTGCAGTATCTGTGTGGAAAAATGCCCGGCAGGTGCGGCAAACGGAAAACTCTGGAATATAAAAGTGCACAGAAATTTATTCTTTGATGCGCACAAGTGCCGTAAAACATGTGGTGAACTGGCAATGAAACGGTTAAATGTAAATGTCAGGATTTGCGGAATGTGTGTGGCTGTTTGTCCGATAGGATCTACAAAATAAGATGAGATGACTGGTGAATTGTATTCAGGATTCCTTGTTGAAAAAGGTAAACGAAACGCCTGCATTTAGTCTTACCTGGTACATGTCATAGTCGATATTATTGAATTCCCTTTCGAAAATGCTTTTAAGTCCGACCTTAATGTTACTCCACAGGTATATCCTGTGTTTAATGGTATGCCGGTAGCCAATCAGCAGGCCGGTATCCCAGTCATCGAGATAATTGTTGAAGTCGTAAACTGTATTGGCCGGACCGGGCAGGTGAGCTGCATCGGTAATGTTTTTATCCGGGGAAAGTACCCCGTCGGTTCCTTTTGTATTAAAAGATCCGTTGAGAATCCGGGAGTAATAGCCGCCGAGCAATACCGATCCCCTGTGACTGAGTTTATAGATGGCCATCACCGGAAATTCCAGGAAACTAATTTCCACGTCTGTACTGGTATGCCCGGTGAAATATAAGATATTCTGGTTATCGAAGTAAAATGACTGGCTGCGTACGTCGGCACGGCCTGAAAAGGCCAGTTTATGATAGCCGGCTTCCATACCGAAATTCCATTTTCCGGATACATGGTACTCGAAACCCAGGCCAAAACATAGGTTAAACTTTGGACTTGCTTTAGCACCATCGGGGATATCAGACAAAGGGAATGGTATGGTCCCTCCCAGGTCGAATCCCAGTGAAGGGTAGATCCACCACTTGCGGTTTTGAGCTGTAAGCAGGAGGGGGAAGCAAAGTACAACCAGGAATACAATTCTCTTCATTATTATTCCGGTTAATCGTAAATCAGTTCCACATCATCAACGATAAGCGTACTTCCCACAGCGCCGGTAAAGAGATCACCATCCTTGCTTGAGGCAAATACAACAGATATATGAGTTGGCTTCTGGCCATTGGTATAACTGAAGGACAATATCAGCTCTGTAAGATCAGTCTGCACCTCGCCAGAAGTGAATTCGGCACGACCTATTTCAACACTGCCGCCTGAGTTCCGTCTTTCAAGAATGGCAAAGGCTGTGAACTCATCTTCACCGGATAATGGAGTTACCGTAAACCCTCCGAAGATATTTGAAGGATTGTTAAGGGTAGCCAGAACGTAATTGCTGCCGGGTTCAAAAGCGTATTTAAACTTAATGGCTGATGGACGCAGACTGAAAGGAATACCAAAAATGGTTGCCTGGCCCGGATCGGTTGGATGCTGAATGGCGCCGTTTATATCAAATTTCCCGGTAAAAAGTGTGCCGGCAGTGATAGGAACCATTGAGGTTTCTCCTGTAGTGATTTGAACCATCGTGTTATCTCCCTCGGTTAAGGGCTGGGTGCCATACACGCTATACATGCTGGTTCCTTGATTGGCTGTCGCCCAAACGGTGGATTCAGCATCATTCCCTGGATCGAGATATGGTATCCCGTCCATGCCGATTATGGAGTGCCAGTCTTCAAAGTCGCTATTAGGTAACTGGTTATCTCTTACCACCACCAGGTACATGATCTGACGGCCATCCTCGGCAGTTAGAGTGACTGTTACCGTTTCATCCAGGCTGTTTACTGTTATCATTTCTCCTGATGCCGGAACCGATGAGGCACCGGGAGAAAGGCTAAAGCTGGTGATGAAGGTTAGCGGAAGTGAATCCTGGGGGATGGGATTAGCGAAGAGAAGGGAAATCATCCGGTTTGGTTCATCGGTAAAAACCGTATCAAGTATAAAACTTTGCCGGTTGATATCAATAATCGAAAAGTCGTATATACTGGGATCAATCGCTGTTTTTTCCTTCTTGCAGGCAAACAGCAACAAACCCAGAGACAGGATAATGAATAAGTTTCTCATCATGCAAAGTGTTGAATGTGAATTGTCAAAGAAAC
>Ga0256868_10001481_pt1 | contig 12742 bp, 9 predicted proteins | sample RVTome_13_FD_187341 | JGI IMG/M metagenome (GOLD analysis project Ga0256868, IMG submission 187341) | Soil microbial communities from uranium-contaminated site in the Upper Colorado River Basin, Wyoming, United States - RVT92D227 HiSeq ... | reverse complement strand
GGTAACGTCAACATGTTTGTGTCAATAAGAGGAATGGGGTACCAGTTCCTTGTTGTAGGTTTTCGTAGCTAAACACTGCATATAAGATTCTTTCCATACTGGCACGGTCTGAAAAGACACCCATAGGTCTAGTTCTTCTTCTCACCTCCCGGAAGCGTCGTTCAATGGCATTCGTGGTGCGGATCTGACTCCACAGGGATGGATCGTTGATTTGGAAAAAGGTTAACAGATTTTCTTCATCCTTGAGCAGACACTCAACTGCCTGAGGGTAGATAGATCCCCAGCGCTCTTTGAACCGCCTCAAGGATGTCTGGGCTTGTCGGATGCCGTGGGCATGGCTGATGGCCTGCAGGGCACGTTTGACAGCCTCATAATCCCCTTTACGCACGTAGTTTAAGACATTGCGGACCTTATGCGCCCAGCAACGCTGCAGCGGGATACGGGGATACACCAGCGGCAAGGCACCGAGGAGCCCTTTGCCACCATCCACAATGATCATCTCCATCCCCTCTCCATCCAACCCCCGACGATACAGATCAGCTAAGAAGGTCTCCCAGGTATTCTGAGACTCCCCAAAAGCAGTAAAGAAATCAATGACTTCCTTCTTCCCCTCAGGGGTAATGCCCAGGGCCACCAATACCACCCGTTTGACCGCGCCAGCACCCGTTTTTCGTTTGAGCACTACCCCATCCAGGATCAAAAAACGATACCGCCTTGTTATCGGACGCCGATGAAATGCCTCCACCGCCTTGTCTAAACTCTGTGCTATCCGAGATACGGTGGTAGCACTGACCGGCTCCCCTAACACAGGAAGCAGGGCCGAGGCTACTTTGCGGGTGGAAAGTCCCAAGACAAAACAAGCCATAATCGCTTGGTCAACACTCCGGGCCCTTCGGGCATAGGCCCGAACTACCGCAAGAGGGCTGAAACGCCGAGTACGGGGGATATGCAGCTCTATATCCCCAAGCTCCGTAACCAGATGCCGGGGAAACGAACCATTGCGACGATCCACACCCCCCAACCGAGCCATCTCGTCCAAATACCAACTAACCCGATCCCGCATCTGCTGCTCCACAATCACCCGCAACGCATCACGCCCAGCCACCCGATAATCCGACTCCCAACCCTCGGTAGCCAAATTCATCTCCTTGATTACCTGAAACGCCTGTGGTAAAGTCTTAATAATTACTTCTTTTCTCATGGGGGTACCTCCTTTGTCGTTGTTGTTGCCAACTAGGTGGTACCCCTTTTTCTCTCCTGACACAAGATATGATACGCTACCAGGTTGTTGGCCTTCGCCTTGACATTTTTCCTTCCCTATAATAGATATAAGAGAATTGTTATAACGGAACCTTTTTTTGGAAAGTAGCAATCATAGAGAGAGCTGATAAAGAACATTGCCTACGTATAGACTCTCGCTCCAGAAGGAGAGTAGTGATGTTCCATAGACCGATCAAACACACAACTTTGGGCCTCTTGTGCGTGGTTTTCCTGATGGTACTGATCTGGCAAATCAGTGCTTCGGCCTTTGCCCAGACAAAGCCTCTAGTTGATCTGACCGGAAAGAACGTCCTAGTCCTGCATGCCCACGAAGCCAACGCGCCCGTTTTCGTAGAAACCGACAAGGGACTCTCGAGCACGCTGCAGTCCGGCGGGATATCCAGCCAGAATCAGTTTTTCGAGTACCTGAACCTGAGGCGTAACCCTGGTTCCGCGTACAGGAGACTTCTGGTCGCGCAAATGCGCACGCAGTACAGCCATCGCAAGCCCGACATGATCATCACCATGTACCCGGAAGCCGTGGAATTTGTGCTGAAGGATTGTCGGGATATCTTTCCCCATGTCCCCATCCTTGCCCTGTACCTGCCGCAGAGCTTCAAGGTGTCAGAAACGGACCGCCGCATCATCAGCCATTTCCCCACCGTTGATATCATGGGCACCCTTGAGATTGCGCTCAAGCTGGTTCCTGGGGCACAACGCGTCTATGTCGTGAGTGGCGCCCATCAAGTCGATAGAAAAGTAGAGGATCAGGCTCGACGAGAGTTCAAGAAATGGGAGGGCCAGCTGGAGTTTGTCTACTTGAGCAACATGCCCCTTGAAGATATCCTGACTGATCTATCCACGGCGCCTTCCGGCTCCATTATCCTTCTCTTAACCTTTAGTCAGGATGTGACCGGAAAAAACAAAACAAGCCCGGAGGTGGCCCAACGGCTGAGTCAAATCTCCACGGCTCCGATCTTCGGGATCCTCGATGTCACCCTAGGACACGGGATTACCGGGGGCAGTCTCACTAACTTCGAGCTTATTGGTACAAAGGCGGGCCAACTGGCTCTGGATATTCTCGGAGGTACCAAAACCCCGGATAATATCCCCGGCGTCCTCGACGTGCCTTCCGTTCCCATGTTTGATTGGCGGCAGCTCCGGCGCTGGAAGTTGAGCGAGGCCGCTTTGCCCAAGGGAAGCATCGTCATAAACAAGAAGACCACCCTTTGGGACTTCAGGTATTATATCTTTGGTGCCTTGGCCTTCTGTCTGGCGGAAGCCGCCCTGATCATTTTCCTCATTGTCCAGAGGCGCCGGAAGATTGTGGCCGAAGAAAACCTAGAAACCTCAGAGGAAAGGTTCCAGCAATTCTTTAAAAATATCCCTGACTATTGCTATATTGTTTCAGCGGAGGGGAATATTCTCCACATAAATGAAGCTGCCCTTAAAACCCTTGGATACAAGAAGGAGGAACTCATCGGCAAGCCTCTGGCAACGATCTACGCCCCCGAGTCCCTGCCGAAAATGAAGGCTCTTTTTGACCAATGGAAGAAAGAGGGGGAAATAAAGAACGAGGAAATGGTAATTCTCACCAAGAATGGCGAAAAACACACGGTACTGCTCAATGTCGGCGCTGTGAGGGGTGAAGATGGGAAGATCATTCATTCCACGTCAATACAGACTGATATTACCGGCTGGGAACAGGCCCAAATGGAAATTGAGAAACAACGCCAGGAATTAATTCATGTCACGAGGCTGGGGACGCTGGGACAACTAGCGTCTTCGATTGCCCACGAAATCAACCAGCCGCTCACCGCAATCCTTTCCAATGCCCAGGCAGGGCAGCGATTCCTCAGCCAAAAAAAACCGAATCTCGATGAACTGCGGGAAATTCTTAAAGATATCACTGACGATGACAAGCGGGCAGGCGAGGTTATCCGCAAGATGCGTTCCTTGATAAAGAAGAAGGAATTTGAATTTGAGAAACTAGACATCAACAATCTTATTAGGGAAACAATCCCCCTGCTGCATGGCTATGTGATGAAGAAAAATAAAAAAATAAGGGTACAAGCAGAACCTGACCTCCCCTCCATAGACGGAGATCGCGTCCAACTGCAGCAGGTTCTTCTCAACCTCATTACCAACGGTGTAGATGCCATGGTGGAAAGGGGCCCTGCTGCGCAGGAGCTGGTGATTCGCACATCAAAAAATGATTCTAACTCCGTCGTGATCGCAATAACGGACTCCGGAAGAGGGCTTCCGGATAAAGATCCTCATCGTGTTTTTGAGCCTTTTTATACCACCAAGCCCGAAGGCATCGGTATGGGGCTTGTCATCAGCCGCGCCATTGTCGAAGGGCATGGCGGCGTATTACATGCAGAGAATAATCCCGACAATGGCGCTACTTTCTTTGTTACCATCCCCGTGGAGGCGAAGAAGTTGACATGAGCCCACGCCAGCCCCTCGTCTATGTCGTTGATGATGACGCCTCGGTGCGTAAATCGCTCGGGAGGCTCTTGCAATCACACGGTTTTCAGTGTGAGGCATTTGCCACTGCGGATGATTTTTTGTCTTTCCCGCATGTAACCCATCCGGCGTGTCTGGTGCTCGATCTGCGCCTGCCCGGCTTGAACGGCCTCGCCCTCCAGGAAGAGATGCAGGCCCAAAAAATGGCAATCCCCATCATCTTCATTAGCGGCTACGGCGATATCCCGACGGGCGTCAAGGCCATGAAGGCAGGCGCCGTGGATTTTCTTCCCAAGCCCTTTAGCGAGAAGGCCTTGCTCGACGCCATCACCATTGCCATTGCCAAGGGCACGGAAGAAGGCAAAAGGCGCTCTGAAGGCGCAAAAATCGAGCTGCTCATCAAGGCCCTGACACCGAGGGAGCTGGACGTGATGAAGCTCGTCATAAAAGGGATGTTGAACAAGCAGATTGCCGCCGAGCTCGGCATCTCCATAAAGACGGTCAAGGTCCACCGAGGCCGGGTGATGCAGAAGATGCAGGTAGAATCTGTGGCCGAGCTTGTGCGCCTGGCTGAAAAGGCGGGTATTGAAGTATCAGACAAGGAAGTGCGCTAACCGGCTGCTGAAAACATGACTTTTTCAGTAACCGCTGTCCGGAGCACCGCATGAAGTGTGTTGATCCACGACGGCAGATATCTCGGGTGACGGACTGGGGACAGGTGGCATTTACGGCGCTGATGCTTCTCGTGACAGTGCCGGGATTCCTAGCCATGCTACCCTGGGGGAGCGCCTCTGCTCAGGCTCAAGAAGCCAGCTCACAGGATAAACCTATCCCTTCATCAGTGGACGCAATCGGCACGCCCGCGCCGTCGCCCGGCTGGCTGGAGCGCGATACGCTCACTGGCAACTGGGGCGGAGTTCGATCTTGGTTGAAGGAACGCGGCATCACGCTCAAGCCCCGGCTCACCCAGTTCGGCCAGGGACTGGCTGCTGGCGAAGGTAATCACGACTTTGAATACGGCGGCAAGGTTGACCTCTTGCTTAATGCCGACCTCAGCAAGCTCGGTTTGTGGAACGGGTTATCATTGACCGTTCATGCAGAATATAACGTTGGCGAGAGCGCCAACGAACGAGGTGGCACGCTGGCGCCGGTCAATACGGCGTTATTTTTCCCGGGTATGGAAGGCGCCGATGCCTTTGACCTGTCGAGCGTCTATTTGGGGCAGACGTTCGGCGACTCCGTTTCCCTGGTGGTCGGCAAGATCAACATGATCGATATCGCTGCCAGCAAACCATTCATGGGCGGTGCCGGCATTGACTCATTCTGGAATATCACCTTTGCTGCCGCACACAGCGGCACGGTCCCTCCTTACCTCTTTGGTGCCTTACTCAGCGTGCGAACCAAGTTTGCCACCTTCGGCTTGTGGGTTTATGACCCGAACAGTGTAGTGAACAAGACAGGCTTCGAAAAACCTTTTGACGACGGTGTCTCTTTCCGCGGGAGCGTTGAATTCCCCGTCACCATCTTTGGCCGCAGCGGCCATCAGGGATTTGTCGCCTTATACAGTACCGCGAACGGCCCCGATCTGGAAGATATCGGCGACAGCCTTCTTCCTCCGTTCCCTCCCCCTGACATCAAGGACCATCGTTACTACTTCGCCTATTCATTCGACCAGTATCTCTATCAGTCAAAAGAGAACCCGAAGGAAGGCGTTGGGCTGTTTGGACAGTTTGGCATCTCGGACGGCAATCCCAATAGGCTGTTTTGGTTGGCCCTCGTGGGCGTGGGCGGTACCGGCTTGATTCCGGGCCGGAGCCGGGACAATTGGGGCGTCGGCTTTTATTACGCTGCCCCGAGCCCCGATCTGAAGGATTCACTTGCACCCATCATGAGAATCCGGGACGAACTAGGCGTTGAGATTTTTTACAACTTCGCTGTGACACCATGGCTCATCCTGGGGGCAGACCTGCAGATCATCAGGCCCAGTCTGGCAAACGACACGGCCGTCTTTCCCGGTCTCCGCACAGTAATCAAGTTCTGAGACCAGATGAGAGCTGCAGGCACAGCGCTTAGCCCCCCAGTGAATTGCCGCCGATGGTGAACGGGTGGATTAAGCCATAAGACCTCGCGAGGCGTTGTCCACGACCATCTAGGACCAAGGTCTAATTGACCCCCACCTTCCTTTATTTCTAAAATTACCGAAAATATCAGGCAAACTAAGAGAAAAGAGAAAACGTATATCTAATAGTTTCGAGTGGTGCATAAAACGTGATTGAGCATCAGTAAAAAGCGGCACGTGAGATAAGGAGGAACGCTATGAACCATAACACCGCCAGCGGCAAGCAACTCCCGACGCCGCCCGGGAAGTTCGGCGGCGTCATCAAAGACAACGCCTACCCGTCCAAGCCCTACTGGCTACCAACCAATGCGGACAAAAGATATATTATATGTCCCTTATGCGGGCAAAAAGTACACTATGTACGCAGGGCTGCGCATGGCTGTTTTAAATTCCATCTGAGCGAGATAGAGAGAAATGCCCAGCAGATGAATAGAGATTAGAGAGGCGGCCTCAACTGCCGAGGGCACGGAGGCTCGGAGCGACGGCGTTCTTCCGAAAACCCATCGATGATCAGGCCCTGTTGGATGCCATCTGATGGGCAATCTCGGAGGCGCGGGAAAAGATAAAGGACAGGAATCCATACGTGGAGTGATGGCCTATACGCCATGCGCCTTGCCTGCTTGCCAGCAGGCTCTACTGGCAGAAGGAAACGCCGCCCTCTCTCCCGGGGCCACCGGCGGTCAAAAAAATAAAGTGAAACTCACGCAGGATGTGGCGAGACCCCCTGGAGAATAAGGGATAATAAAATCAGAAATCAAAGGAGGAAAACATGAGCGCAGAAACCAATACCGTATTATCCGCCCAGGAACAGGCCATTGCCAGTGGCAAGATCGTGATGGGCAAGGTGTCGGAGCGAGTTCTCAGGATGACCGACAAGATCCGTGCTGCCGGAGAGCCGCGGATCAGCCTCGAGAGATCCATCGCCTTCACTGAATCATTCAAGACGACTGAGGGGCAGCCGATTCTTACGCGTTGGGGCAAGGCACTCCTCTACATGGCCGAGCACCTTCCGGTCACGATCCTCGATGACGAGCTGATCGTCGGGAGGGTGCACGATTTCTTCGGTCGGTCGGGGCCGATCTGGTGTGAACTCGATGCCAGTGAGTGGTCTCGCGGGGCCAGCTTCATGATGGCGAGCCAGGGCACGCCCGGCGTCCCCGTCGTGACGGCGGAAGACCAGAAGGTCATTGACGAGGTGCTGACGCCTTACTGGAGCACGCGCGACTTCTGCCAAGCGTACCATGCGGCCGTACCGGCCGACACACACTCTCTGCTGTACCGTTTTGACCCGAAGATGGGGTATCTGCTGCAGGGCTTGTTGGTCGAGACCGCCTCGGTCCGGTCCTCCCAGCAGTGGGTCTACCCCTACGAGATGATCATGACCAAGGGCTGCAAGGCGATCAAAGCCGAATTGCAGGCCCGCATTGATGCGCTGGCGACGCCAAACGATCTGGTCACCAAGAAGGTGTTCCTCGAGTCCGTGATCATGGGTCTCGACGCGCTCGTGATCTGGGCCAAGCGCTTCGCCAACCTGGCGTCGGAGATGGCAGCAAAGGAGAAGAACGCGCAACGCAAGCAAGAACTGGAGGAGATCGCCTCCGTGTGTGCTTGGGTTCCAGAGAACCCGGCGCGCTCGTTCCGCGAGGCGTGCCAGGTGCAGTGGTTCATCCAGTTGTTCACCAACATCGAGAAGAACCTAGGCGGCGGGGTGCAGTGCGGCCGCCTCGACCAGTACCTCTATCCCTACTACAAGAAGGCCATCGACGAGGGAAAGCTAACACCCGAGGGCGCGGAGGAGTTGCTTCAGTGCATCTGGCTCAACATGGGGCAGCAGGCGCAGGTCAAGATGACTGCCAGTGGGGCTGCAGGCAGTTCGGGTTACGCGCACCATGAACTGGTTGTGGTGGGGGGCCTCGACGCCAACGGGCAGGACGTGACGAACGAACTTACGTATGTGATCATCAACTCTGCACGCCCGCTGCCGATGGCCTATCCCGACCTCGGTGTGCGCGTCCACGCCAACACGCCGGGCAGGCTGATGCGTGCCGTGGCCGATATGATCAAGGACGGCAAAGGTAACCCGAAGCTCTTTAACGACGAGGGTCTGATCCCGTTCTATCTGGCCCTGGGGTGCACTCCGGAGGAAGCGAACGCCTATGTGCCCACCAGTTGCTGCGATTTCCGCTGTATGCAGCGTGAGGTGCATGTAACGGGCAACGGCGGCACCAACATGGCCGGCCCGATCGAGCTGGTGCTTCGCAACGGCAAGATGAAGCGGCTCGGTGACCGGCAGTTCGGCCTTCAGACCGGCGACCCCAGGAAGTTCGCGACCTACGAAGACGTGTGGAAAGCTTACGTGGCGCAGACCGAGTTTCTGGTCAAGCACGGCCACATTCAGCAGCTCGCGGCAAATGAGATCGCGCCCCTGCACCTGGCCGGTCCGCTGGCCAACCTCGCCAGCCCAATTGCGATGGAAGCCTGCCTCGATCTGCATGACCACGTTCGCCTGGGTGCAATCCCTGGAGCCATTGACCTCTCTATGGTCGAGTCAGTTGGCCTGGCGACCGCACTCGACAGTCTGGCCGCAATCAAGCACTTGATCTATGACACCAAGAAGCTCACCTGGAACCAACTCCTTGAGGCCATCGAGGCTGACTGGGAAGGCCATGAGGCCGTGCGGCAGATGTGCGTCAACGCGCCGAAGTATGGCAACGGCATCGAGTGGGTGGACAAAATCGGCTGGGACATACAGCACGCCATCCTCGACTACAACAACCGGAACCTGAAGCCGCATGGGCAGCGCTTCACCTGCAAAATCGTCCCTGTCACGTACCACATCCCGCTAGGTGCGGGAATCCACGCCACGCCTAATGGGCGCCGAGCCGGCGAGTATCTATCGGATGGGGTTTCACCCTCCCACGGCATGGACGTCAAAGGGCCAACCACCACGCTGCGATCGATGGCCAGGGCGCATTGCACTTCGCTGCCGGCCGCCGGGCCCCAGTTGGTCAATATGAAGTTCCCGCCCTCGATGGTTGCCGGCGAGGCCGGCACGACCCTCCTGATGCAGGTGATTCGAGCGTGGGTCGACACCAAGCTCTACCACATTCAATTCAACGTGCTCACCCGGGAGACAATGCTCGCTGCGATGAAGGACCCCGAGAAGTACCGGGATCTGGTCGTTCGCGTGGCCGGATATTCCGCCTTCTTCACCGACCTGTCACCAGCGGTGCAGGCCGAGGTCATCGCGCGGACTGAGCAGCAGATGTAGCAAGAGACGGGCGTGGGTGAGGCCCGTCATGGGTTTCACTAACCCTTTCATTAACTTTTAAATTTCACGAAAGGAAATATGACGATGGATACGATACTGGAAATACTAAATCGTGCGGGAGAACAACTCCTCGGGCGGACGAGCGGGCCTTTGCACTTCCGATTGATTCTTCAGCCGATCGTTGCCACTATTCTTGCGATCCGGGCCGGACTGAGGGACGCCCGGGGAGGGAAGCCGGCATTCTTTTGGACCATCCTGACAAACAAGGAGGAGCGACGAATCCTGATCCATTCCGGCTGGAAGGACATCGGTAAGGTTTTCATCTTAGCCATGGTCCTTGACGCCATATACCAGGTCATCGTGTTCTACGGGTTCTACGTGGTGCAGGCATTGATCGTGGCCATCGTGGTCGCCGTGATACCATATACCCTGCTCCGCGGTTTCGTCACGCGCCTCACGCGCGGCCTTTACAAGCGGCAAGCTGGGCCAGCGAAGGTGTCGGCAGCTAACAAAACAAAGAAATAGAAAGGAGACACGATGAAAGCACAATATAAAATTCTCGATTTACGAAACCGACCACCGCTGCCGCCCTACAAGGCGATTTTCGATTTGAAGCTCAATTTGCTCAACAAGCCTTTGAAGCGGGAACTCGGCGTGATGTGGTTCCGCTGGCTGTCAAAGACCGTGTTGCCATTGCGCATTAACCGTGGCGCGGCGACGGTGACGCCGTCGATGAGGATGGTTGGCCATCCGGAAGCGATGACTCAGTGGTGGCGCGAGATCGACGAAGCCGGCATCGATGCCGTTGTCGCCAATGGCCGGCTGACTGAGGACCGCGGCAGTATCACCGCAGAGGCCTTGGCGGATCTACAGAAACAGTATTCGCAACGTTTCTATGGTCTCGCCCCCGTTGATCTCGAGAAGGAACCGGCGCAGAGTGCAGCCGATTGTGAACGCGCTGTGCGTGAACTCGGCTTGCGGGGTGCCAACATCGAGCCGGGGCTCCGCAAACGCGGCAGCGGCGCAACGCATGTCGACCACCCCGACCTCTACCCCATTTACGAGACGATGTCGGCGCTGGATGCGCCGGTGATGGTCTACAACAGTGCCTTTGCTGCGCCGAAGCAACCGTATTTGGTCAATGAGGCGCCGCCCTACGACAGGGTGCTCGGCAAGTTCCCGAAGCTGAAGATCATCCTCGGCCACGGCGGCTACCCGTGTGTCAAACAGATTCTAGAACTTGCGCCCCGGCGGCCGAATCTATTCATCTGCCAGGACATCTACACGTTTTGGCCAGGCGGGCGTCTCTACCAGCGCCAGATCGATCGTCTGCAGGATCAGTTCATCTTCGGCACCTCCTATCCCTTTAGTTCGATGGCCGAGCCGATCGAACAAACCCTGCGCTTTAAGCTCAGTCGCGCGGCGATGGAGAAATACCTGTGGGGCAACGGCGCGCGGCTTCTCAGGCTTTGAGCATTCTTCTTCGATCCAGGGAGGCACCACGAGGCCGCATGGCAACAGTGAGACTTTCAGCAGAGATCAGAAGTTTTATCTTTGAAATTCGCCACTTAAAAGGAGTCCGCATATGACAGCAGCAACAAAACGCATCGCCATCAATGTCGGCTGGGGCTATGTCCCCGGGCTCAATGCCGTGATCACCGGGGCGGTCCTAGCCGCGAGCGAACTGGGCTGGGAAGCCGTGGGCATCCGTGATGGATTCGAGGGGCTCCTCTTCCCCGATCGTTACCCCGATGGCGGACTGGTGAAGCTCACCCCCCAGATCGTGGAGAGCCTCGCCGGCACTACCGGCTGCATCGTGGGTACCGCGGGCCAAAGCGACCCCTTCCGCGTCCGCACCATCAACGCGGAGAACCAGGTCGAGGAGCTGGACCGGTCCGATGAGCTTCTGGGGATGATCAAGAAGGAGAAGATCGATGCGGTCATCTCCGTCGTCGGCTCCAGAGCGCTCAGCATCCTCTGGAAGCTCAGCCGGAAAGGACTCAGAACCGTCTGTGTGCCGAAGTCAATCGAAAACGACGTGGCGGCCACGGCCCTGTCCTTCGGGTTCAACAGTACCCTGAGCTTCGTGGCCGAGATGCTCGAACGGACCCGCCAGGCGGCCAGGTCCGCGCGGCAGATCGCGGTTGTCGAAGTCCTGGGCGAGCATGCGGGATGGCTGGCGCTGCAGGCGGGAATCGCCGCGTGCGCCGATGCCGTGCTCATCCCGGAGATTCCTTATGACCTCCGCAAGGTAGCGGCGAAGCTGCGGGAGAAGGCGAAGGCGGGGCGTACGTCCGGAGTGGTGGTGGTGGCTGAAGGCGCGAGGCCGTTGGCCGGCCTCGATGCGCCCGCCAGCACCTCGGATCCAAAAATGAAAGCCGCACTTTCTCCCGGCGCCACAGGCCACGAAGGTTCCCACGTCATTGAACGATCCGGTCAGGTTGCCACGGAGGTCGCCCTGGGGCTCCAGCGGTTGACCGACCGGGAGACCTTCCCGCTCGTCCTGGGGCGGTTGGCCAAAGGCGGAATGCCGACTGTCGTCGATCGCCAACTGGGGTTGGGCTACGGCGCCAGCGCGGTGCTCTCCCTGCAGGGCGAGCAGAGCGGCGTCATGGTGGTCTTCCAACCGCCGGACCTGAGATTCGTGCCCATGGCCGAGGCCATCAACAAAATCAAGACCGTGCCCGTGAACAGCGAATTCGTTCAGATCGCCCGGGCACTGGGCATCTCACTCGGAGACTGAGGAGGATACATGGGAAATCAATCAGGATATCAAAAAGCTCCGACAGGGCTGGTCCTGAATATCCAGCACTTCTGCACGCATGACGGCCCCGGCATCCGGACGACCGTCTTCCTCAAAGGCTGCTCCCTTCGCTGCAAGTGGTGCTCCAATCCCGAGAGCATCCACCCGAAGCCGGAACTCGCGTACAACCCCGGTAAGTGCATTGGTGAAAAGCAGTGCGGCCTCTGCCTGAAGAATATCTGCCCGGAGTCAGCCATCTATGTAGTGGGTTCAGGCGATCGGGCTGATGACAAGGTGCGGATCAACTGGGACCTGTGCACGAACTGCGGCAAGTGCGTCGAGGCCTGTCCGCCCCAGGCGCTGTACCTGTTCGGCAAGGAAATGACCGTGGACGAGGTGCTCGACGAGGTGGAGCAGGACAGCACCTTTTATCGTGAATCCGGCGGCGGGATGACGCTCAGCGGAGGCGAATGTCAACTGCAGCCCGATTTCGCCGCGGCGCTGCTGGCCGGGGCGCACAAGCGCGGCATCAATACGGCGATCGAGACGGCGAGCAATGTGCCATGGGATTTCATGGCAAAGGTCCTGCCGCATGTCGATACCGTGCTGCACGACATCAAGCTGACCGACCCGGAGCGCCACAGGAAGTGGACTGGCGTGGACAACACGCGCATCCGCGCTAACCTCAAACGGGCATATGAGACATTTCCCGATAAAAAGTTCATCGTCCGTACTCCGCTCATCCCGGGTGTCAACGATGATGAAGAGCACATCCGGGCAACATTAGCGTTCATAAAACCGTACAAGAACGTGGTTCAGTACGAACTGCTTCCTTATATGCGTTTCGGAGAAAGCAAGTACGGGTTTCTGGGGCGGATCT
>Ga0256868_10001480_pt1 | contig 12756 bp, 11 predicted proteins | sample RVTome_13_FD_187341 | JGI IMG/M metagenome (GOLD analysis project Ga0256868, IMG submission 187341) | Soil microbial communities from uranium-contaminated site in the Upper Colorado River Basin, Wyoming, United States - RVT92D227 HiSeq ... | reverse complement strand
TACCGCTCATAACCAGGTTTGCCAGAAAATCAGAAACCACATTTATCCCATTCTGTTTCATAGCCGCCAGAGCTCTAATGCCGGCAAAGGAAGCACCGGCGGCAGCTTCCATGGCTACCATCTCATTTATCGACCATTCAGCATAGATACCCATCTTTTTAGCCACCTGGGCTAAGCTGCCTAGAATTTCCGACGATGGAGTCCCCGGATAGGCAGCGGCAAATCCTATCCCAGCCTCCAATGCTCCACGGGCAATAGCTTCATTACCGATAAAAAGCTGGCTCGTGCCAGGTGCATTTATCTCAATATTCGCCATATCGTTTACCTCCTTGTTGCCGATACCTGCTACGCTAGTAGCTTCTTAGTCAATTGCGATGATAAACTAAGATAAAGCAGGTTCTTTTTATCACCGCTCCTTTTGACAATCTCATTCAAGGCTCGCTTCTTTTTAAGCAAAGCCGCTTCCTTGAGATGCTCCAGGTTTGACTCAGGCAACTTGTCGATTTGAAGCTTCCCTTTCCTTTTTGCTCTCTGCATTAGGTCGGCACCGGCATCGGTGCGAACTATGACTGTGTTCCATCCTTCGGTGCCCTCGACTGAGCCAACCGAAATGTCAGCAAACTCTGAAGTCATATCCAAACAATGCGAACAAGCAAGCATAGTGTGTTTCCTGATTTGTTCTAGCGGGAACGAAGTCTTGCCCGATGCAGTGTAAACATCGAACCTATTCGCTGGTGGTGGGGGAATATCGAATTTCTTGACTTTCGATAGGTCTAGATTTTCCTTCAAGAATTGATAGAATGTGTCGGGAGATAAAGCCCAGGTGCAAAAAAGTCCAATAACCATATCGACGTTACCAATGCTAACTCTGTTCGCGGGTGGAACTGTTTTCATCTTCGCCACGGATAAAACCTGACACGGCATGGCGACGATTCCCAGCTTACTGCTGTCATCTTTTGGGATTTGGTTGTATCTTCCCAATACAGGACATGCCATATAACTGGAGCCAGCGCATTTAAGCACATCGTCAACACTTTGAGCCAGAAATGGAGCTGGAGACTTGTCATCTGAGGTTTTAGTCAGGACGGCACCATCTATAACCCCCTCAGTCAGGGCCAATGACAAAAGTGCGGTTACTGCACCACCGTACTGTGCTTTTTTCTTGATCCTATTGTCTGTGGCTCTGGCCATAAACACATCTTTTACGGTGCCTATCTCATTTTCTCCATAAGGCGTGCCGAATATTTTTTGACTAATGGCATTCATATCTGTATAAGTGCGCGGACAATATTCGTAGCATTGCGCTTCATCCGTTCTACTACAGTTATCTAGGAGCGTTATCCTACCTTTATAATAAGTTAAATAGGGGCAATTACCGGTGCAGGCACCACATAAAGCACATAACCTGGTTTCTATAACTTCGCTGACAAGTTCCTTGCAACCTTTTGTGGTCATAATGCTCTCCTTAAAAGATTATGATACCTATCAGATTCCCAACTATAATAAGTGGCATTTGCGATATACTTATGAGGCAAATAGTTTCTGTCCTTTGGTAATTTTGTACAATGTTTTCAAGCTGTCGGAATTATAGCACAACAGTTTATTGTCTTAATAAAGATGCCAAGCATTAATTGTGCCGCTGATTTTAGAATGCGATGACTACATAACCAGTCGCCCGCCGTTTTGGACAAGATCAGGTTATATATAGATTATGAGGCTGCGTTTTAGAAGTGGCTGTTTGTTCTAAAAATTATGTGTTTCTGCCAGTTCAGTGAAGGTTTCGGAAAGTCAGTTCGGAAATGAGCACCCCGGCTCTCTTCACGAAGAAGGGCAGCCTCAGCCATTAAGCGTGCATTCAGAACCATATTATTCAACTCGTAGGATGGCCGGTCTGTGGGCTGGGACAGCAATCCATGCCATGTCGCCAGAATGTCCACGGCTTTTGACAGTCCCTCACCGGAACGGACGATACCCACTTTATCCCAGAGAAGAGATTGCAGGCTTGTCAGGTTGAGCTTTGACGCCGTCCTCAATTTTTTGCGTTGCTCAAGATGGTAGCAATTGGTTTGGCTGGATACTGTAGTTGGCGAAGTCGCAATAATTTCACGAGTTCTTTCAATAATCCGTTTACTGAATACCACGACCTCCAGTAACGAGTTTGAAGCCAATCGGTTAGCACCGTGAACACCGGTACACGCAGTTTCGCCGGCGGCAAATAACCCTGCGATATTAGTCTCACCCCATATATTTACCTTAACCCCACCCATGAAATAATGGGCGGCGGGAGCTACAGGGATAAGGCCTTTAGTGATGTCCAGTCCATGACCCAGACAGAAGCGATAGATATTGGGAAAACGCGTGGCGACACGGTGAGACGGTATATGTGTCACGTCCAGAAATACTCGGTCGCTGCCGGTTTTTCTCATTTCATAAATGATACTTCTGGCTACCACGTCTCTAGGTGCTAATTCAGCTTCAGGAGTATAATCGGGCATAAAGCGGTACCCTTCCACATTACGTAAGATGCCGCCTTCTCCCCGCACAGCCTCACTGATAAGGAAGGGTGGAACCCCCGGGAGTCGAACTGCAGTCGGATGAAACTGGAAAAATTCCGTATCCGTGATTTCAGCACCGGTTTGAAAAGCCAAGGCAATACCATCACCGGTGGCCACATCAGAGTTAGTGGTATATTTGAAAAGACGTCCGGCGCCACCAGTAGCTATGATAACAAAACGGCAATCATAATCTTCAACTAATCCGGTCCGGGTATCAAGCGCTCGTACACCTTTGACTTTTCCCGACTCTATTAAAATTTGAGTGACTAAACAGTATTCCAGAAGCTTTATTGACGATGTGTATACTCGTCGGCTCAGAGTAACCTCAATGTGCTCACCGGTAGCGTCACCACCGGCATGAAGTATACGCGGGACGGTATGTGCAGCCTCCCTGGTGAGAGCAATTTCCCCATCCAGCGTATCAAAAGGAACTCCGAATTTTATGAGGTCGGCAATGCGGTCAGGTGCCTCATTCACTAGAATTCGTACTGCCTCGGGGTCACAAAGCCCATCCCCGGCATTCATAGTGTCCTGGAAGTGAAGCTCAGGAGAATCATTTTTGCCAATGGGAGCAGCAATCCCACCTTGCGCATGCCTGGTATTGCAGTCTTCGATGCTACCCTTAGTCAGAATAAGGACACTGCCTACCTCTTTAGCCAGCAGGGCGGTATATAGTCCGGCAATACCGCTGCCCACTATGATGTAATCATAAATCATTATTTCAATCTCCTAGTCTATGGTCAGCCCTGGCGGTTATGCTTGCAATGCCCAGGGGCTTGTCTTAACTATGGTAACATCTATCAATCTGCCCAGGCAATCATTGGCGCTTTCAAAGAAGACTAACTTGTTGCTCTGGGTTCGGCCATACCATTTACCGCCTTTTTTACCCTCTACCAATACTTCTACTGTTTTACCTGTAAGTCGAGAATTGATGTCAGCCGACATTTTAGCCTGAATTTCCTCGACTTTATTCAGACGGTCCTTCTTAACGTCAGGTGGGATATTGTCCTCATAATCTCGCGCGGCAATGGTGCCAGAGCGGGGAGAATAGGCAGCAACATGAACAGTATCAAACCTGATTTCCTTAATCACAGTTAAAGTCTGCTTGAATTGGTCGTCGCTTTCATCCGGAAAGCCAACAATTACATCCGTACTCAAAGCCACATCGGGAATATATCGACGGATGTCATGGACGAGCTGCCGGTACTGTTCTGCTGTATAGCCCCGCCGCATAGCTTTGAGTACGTCGTCATTTCCTGCTTGGAGTGGAAGGTTTATGTGCCTGCAGACCTTGTCTAAAGAAGCGATAGTTTGTACAAGCTGTTGGCTCATGTCCTTGGGGTGATTGGTTAGAAAACGAATCCTGGCTAATCCGGCCATATCATTTAATGCAGTGAGCAGTTCGGTAAGGTTAGATGGTGTCGGCAGGTCGTGCCCGTAAGAGTTTACGTTCTGTCCTAATAAAATGACTTCCTTTGTCCCATGTGCCACTAGCCCAGTCACCTCGCAGACAATTTCATCTAAGGGACGACTCCTTTCCCCACCTCTCCGGTAGGGGACAATGCAATAGGAACAGAAATTATTGCATCCCTGAACAATTGGAATAAAAGCACTAGCTGTTACCCTCCTACCCGGAGGCGTGTACGCCGTGTTTTCGAGTACAGCAATAGCTTTCTTTTCAGCCCAGTTGAACAATTCTACGTAATCGGACGGCTTGAAGAACAGGTCGACATGCGGGAATCTCTTTTCAAGTTGCTTTATATCGGAATCAACAAAGCAACCTGTAACCAGAACAGATAAATCCGGCTTTTGGCTCTTCATGCCCTTCAGATAACCCAGCATGCCCAGAACCTTGCCCTCGGCACTCTGCCGGACTACACAGGTGTTGAGCACTATCAAATTAGCCTCCTGCAACACATTAGTCGCTTGATAGCCGCACAGTTCAAGATGGTCAGCCACTTGCAGCGATTCTGCTTTGTTCATCTGGCAACCTATTGTCCAAATGTAATACTTAGACATATCGGATATGCTAGCTCAAAGTCAGAAATTGTGTCAATTCAGAGGAGCGAATAAGGAGAAAAAACTGTTCTCCGAGAACCTCAATGAATAGAATTATCCAGAAATGGGGAATGATAGCCCAGGGTTGTATGTTTGACGTGGCGGAGGGAATGGGATTCGAACCCATGACCCCGATTTCTCGGAGCAACCGCTTAGCAGGCGGCCGCACTAGACCACTATGCGATCCCTCCAACTGATAGCTTGGTTCAATATATCACAGTTTTTTTATCGCTTTCAACTAAATTAGGAAACATAGCCTTTATTGGAATACGCTATTTTGATATGATGCTTTTTAGCAGGACCAATTATGTTTAAGCCCGAAATCAATATCTCAATTAAACGGAACATGGACTTACCTGTAGAGAAAAACTGGCTTGAAAAGATAGCCCGAAGAGTTCTCGAAGCCGAAAACATTATCTCATCTGCCGAGATGGGATTGCTAATTACAGATAGCCAGACAATTCAAAAACTAAATAGAATTTATCGTGGTGAGGACAAACCTACAGATGTACTGGCTTTCCAAATGACTCCTAGTATTGATGAAAAGCCTGAGCCGTCATTCGTAAGCCCACCCGATGGTATCAAACATCTGGGTGAAGTAGTAGTCTCATTCCCGCAAGCAGTAACACAAGCGCGAGAACAAGGGCATGCTATAACAAGTGAGCTAGCGCTGCTAATTGTTCATGGCACGCTCCATCTTTTAGGTTACGACCATGAAATGCCAGAAGAAGAACGGAAGATGAGAGATAAGGAAAATAAAATTCTGGCCAGACTAGAGTCAGTGTGAGCCGGACTATCTATAATGCTTGGTACAACGGACCGCTAAGCATCTTGGACTTTATTACAAACTCACTACCCTTGGTTCTTTCAGACATTTCTCAGCAGTAATAGCACTATTTATCTCGGTAACTGTGAGGTCCAGATTATCAGTATAACTTATCACAACGTAGTCGAAAAGTGACAAGCTTTCCATCTCTTCCTGAGCTTTGCCGAGCCGAATATCCAGCTCGGCTGAGGACCCTCCATATCGTTGCTTCAATCTATTAGCTAGCTCTCCTGACGATGGTGGCATCAGGAATATAAGTAGTGCGTCGGGCAGAATTCGCTTGATGGTAGCCGCTCCCTGAACATCCACTTTCACCACAGTATCCGCCCCACGTTTTAAAGCTGCCTTTATCTCTCGTTTAGGCACGCCGTAGTAATTATTGTAGACCTTTGCCCACTCTAAAAATTGATTCTTTTTAACCATTTGATGGAATTTGTCCTCAGATATAAAACAATAATCAACGCCGTCTTTTTCTCCTGGACGCTTGGGGCGAGTGGTAGCAGTCAAAATATAGTGATAGGGGAGACCTGCTTTTTTCATTCTGTCCAAAGTCGCATCCTTACCGACACCAGAAGGCCCGGAAATGACAATCAGCAGTGGTTGCGCAGATTTAGTATTTTCCATTTTTTTGCGAGCCGTTACTATTCATTGTCGGAAACCGATTTAAATCAATACCCGTGGCCTGGCAACCAAACACAAGTATCAAGCTAATACCTGGCAAGCTTATTCAGTTCTTCCCAAAAATTCGGATTTGATATTTCGGCTACACGAGTATTTTGAATTGAGGTGTTCCCTCTGGCAACTAGACCGGCTATTGCCAGACTCATCGCCAGCCGATGGTCTCCATGACTTCGTACTTCCTCGCCGAACAGTGCCTGCCCTCCATGAATAACCATACCGTCGGGTAATTCCTCAATTTTGGCACCAAGGCGGGAAAGTTCCTGACTTGTTGATGCAATTCTATCAGATTCTTTGACCCGTAACTCGTTGGCGTCTCGGATTACGGTCTTGCCTTCAGCTACACAGGCAGCTACAGCCAGCAACGGTATCTCGTCAATCAATCGAGGTATTATATCTCCACCGATTTCAATAGCCTTTAGGCGGCTCGATTCTATATATAGGTCAGCAACTGGCTCATTGCCTTCTAACCGTCGATTCTCTATTTTTAGTCTGGCACCCATGGCTATGAGTGCATCTATGATACCGGTCCGTGTCGGATTAATGCCGCAATTTACTATTTTAATATTGGCATTCGGATGGATAGCTCCGGCAACAAGCCAGTAGGCTGCCGAGCTAATATCACCGGGTACATGGATGTCAACCGCCGTTAACGGAGTATTTAAAGGTGTCAGGGAAATGTGTGTATTGTCGCTTTCAATCCTAGCGCCCATGAGTTTGAGTAGTCGCTCAGTATGGTCGCGAGATAGCTGGGGCTGTTCTACGATGGTATCTCCTTGAGCGAAGAGGCCGGCTAATAAAATTGCTGACTTAATCTGGGCGCTTGGCACCTGTAAGGTGTAGCTCATCCCGTGGAGTTTCTTACCTCTAATTACCAGAGGAGCCAGGGAATCACCGCCACGTCCATAGATTTCAGCACCCATCAAACGAAGGGGCTCAATCAGGCGCCTCATAGGCCTGGAGCGGAGAGAAATATCGCCAGTGAGAACAGAAAGGAAGGGCTGCGATGAAAGAACGCCGCTAAGTAGGCGCATGGTCGTACCGCTGTTCCCAGCGTGAAGAACGTCTTTAGCTTCGGTTAAGCCGGTATTACCGATCCCGTTAATCAGTATATCTGGTGCTTCTCCACCTTGTTTTTCGAGCTTCACCCCGAGAGCTCTTAAACAATTTATAGTGGAAAGGCAGTCTTTGCCTGGTGATAAATTAACGATGAGACTTTTACCGAAGGCCAGACTGTTAAGAATAAGAGCACGGTGTGAAATAGATTTATCACCAGGTATGGCAACCACTCCGGCCAATTGTTTGGGTGGTGAGATTTTCTTTAGCTGTGCTTTTCCAGCCATTCCTGCCTTGCCTTATTAGCCATAGCCAGGGCCTGCTCTATTTCCTCGCTGCCGTCAGCCACAAGCTTGCGCAGCTTCTGCAACTCCTCAATGAAGGTATCAATCCAGGAGACAATAGCAGCCTGGTTACTAAGGAAAATATGTGCGCTAACTTCCGGATTCCCCGAAGCCAGACGCGTCAGGTCACGATATCCACTGGCTGCTAGACGCGACATCTTTGGCCACGAGGGATTTTTAGTGGTTGCCAGTACCAAAGCTGTTGATAATAATAATGGTAGATGGCTTATACCTGCTACCAGTCTATCGTGTTCTTCAGCATCTATGACAAGAGGGACTGCTCCCAGTGCTTTAACCATGTCTTTTACGGTTCGCACATCTGCTGGCTTGGTTTGTGCGAGAGGCGTTAAGCAATATGCGCACTTGCGGAACAGGTCGGCTGTCGCTGCTTTGATGCCCTGAATCTCCTTACCCGCCATAGGGTGGCCACCAACAAAGCTTATTCTGGACGGTAATAATTGTTGTGCCCAGCGTATAACCTGCAGCTTGGTGCTGGCGGTATCGGTAACAATAGAGCCCTCCGACAATTCAGATGCTATCTGAGCGAAAACGTCTTTTGTTGTCAGAACCGGCGTGGCGACAATAATGATATCAGCGTTCTTGACTGCTTTACGAAGGTCTAATTCGATTGTGTCGATAGCACCTGATTTCCGTGCCAAAGATGCCGTTTCACGGCGTCGGGCGTAACCGATTACTTCTGCCCGTCGCCAATTGGCTTGTTTCAAAGCCAATCCAATGGAACCGCCTATAAGACCCAGCCCTATGATTGCAATACGCACCGCACTATTATAGCATTGCGCTAATCACCTTGAGAACCCATCCACAGATAAACCTATCTTGATTTTGTCTCCGCCATCAGATATACTCGAGTAAGATTGGCCAAGACGATATTTGCCCTATAGTCGGGTCAGCATTTCGGGAAATACCTTTCGTTCAGTGCTCTGCGGCAGCTTATGAAACTAGCTATTACCGGTAAGGGCGGCGTAGGCAAAACCACACTAACAAGCCTTCTAGCCTGGATATACTCAACTGAAGGCAGCAAAGTCATAGCTATTGATGCTAATCCCGATGCTAATTTAGCTACAGCCTTAGGCATTAGCGCTGACGAGTCCAGCGGAATAACTCCAATCGCTGAGCTCCAGGAATTGATACAGGAACGTACTGGTGCTAAACCAAGCAGTCTCGGTACTTTCTTCAAACTTAATCCTAAAGTCGACGATATCCCGGAGCGGTTTTCTATTCAAAAAGATGGTATAAAGCTACTGGTCATGGGAACGGTTAAAAGAGGAGGAAGCGGGTGCTTATGCCCTGAAGGAGCTATGCTGAAAAGCCTGGTAAGCCATCTGGTTTTAGGCAGGTCTGAGGTGGTTGTTATGGACATGGACGCTGGTGTAGAGAACCTTGGACGTGGAACGGCTAAAGCTGTAGATGCCTTCATCATAGTTGTTGAACCGGGGCAACGCAGTTTTCAAACAGCTCGAGCCATCCAACGTTTAGCCAAAGACCTGGGCGTTAAAAAGTGTTATATCGTCGGCTCCAAAACGCACAATGACGATGAGCGACAATTTATTATTGATAACCTGTCTGATTTTGAAGTGCTGGGTTTTATCAACTATCACCCTCAAGTAGCTGAGGCTGACCGGCTGGGAAAAAGTGTATTCGAAACGGCTCCGGCAGCAGTGGCTGAAGCCAAAGATATAAAGAAGAAGCTGGAACAAACCGTATTAGGGAAAAAGATTGGTTAAAAAGACTATTAGAGACATAGAAGTAAAGGGAAAGCGAGTTCTGGTCAGAGTGGATTTCAATGTCCCGTTAGACATAGCTACAGGTGCTATCAGCGATGACACCCGCATTCGGGCGGTTCTGCCTACGATAAAATATCTTGTGGAGCATAAGGCGAAAGTTATTATATGTTCCCATCTAGGACGCCCCGATGGCAAGGTGGTTGCGGGTCTGCGCATGGCTCCCGTAGCACAACGACTCTCTCAACTCATAAACTTGGCGGTATCAGTTGCCTCGGACTGTGTAGGTTCCGATGTAAAAACGGCAGTAACCAATCTTAAGCCGGGCGATATTCTGCTTCTGGAAAACTTGCGCTTTCATGCTGAGGAAGAAGCCAATGAACCCTCTTTCGCGCATGACCTAGCTAGATTGGCCGACATCTATGTGGATGACGCCTTCGGCACTGCTCATAGAGCTCATGCCTCAACGGTAGGTGTAGCTACATACCTGCCGGCGGTCGCCGGTTTTCTGATGGAAAAAGAATTGGAAGCCCTCGGCAGCCTTCTTACCAGCCCCAGACATCCCTTCGTTGCCTTGCTGGGAGGTGCCAAAGTCGGCGATAAAATCGGCTTGATTCAAAATATTCTGAGCAAAGTCGATCTATTGCTAATCGGCGGTGGTATGGCAGCTACCTTTTTGAAAGCCCAAGGCTACGAAGTAGGGTTATCCCTAGTTGAAGCCGATAAAAAGAACCTGGCTCTTGAATTGATGGCAGCTGCCAAAAGAAACGGTATAGCTTTACTTCTGCCCACAGATGTTATTATTACCAACAACATAAACCCAAATGCTAAGGGTGATGTTGTCCGGGTGAGTAATATTCCAGCGAACAAAAGCATCGTCGATATCGGTCCCCAGACTATTGAATATTTTTCTCAAAAAATAAGACCGTGCCAGACTATTTTTTGGAATGGTCCTATGGGTGTATATGAGATAAAACAATTTGCTGGAGGAACCAAGGCCATGGCTGAGTTGCTGGCTAGTTTGAAAGCAACGACTGTTGTCGGTGGCGGTTCGACAGCGGAAATCGTTGAAGAGATGAATCTGGCAGATAAAATGACCCATGTTTCTACAGGTGGTGGGGCCAGCATGAAATTTTTGGAAGGGAAGAGTCTTCCGGGTGTGGATGTGCTATTGGATAAATAAAAATGTTTCCGTTAGAAAAAATAAAAGAGATTAGCATAGTTTCAGCATCTAAAATAGTGATGTTAGTCATCGATGGGCTCGGTGGGCTACCTGATGCTAAGACTGGCCATACAGAATTGGAAACAGCTCACACCACGCATCTTGACCAACTGGCTAAAAAAAGTATATGTGGACTCATCGACCCAGTGGGCCCAGGGATCACTCCAGGAAGCGGTCCTGGTCACCTGGCCTTATTTGGCTACGAACCCCTAAAATTTACCATCGGACGTGGAGTTCTTGAAGCCTTGGGTATTGGCTTTGAGCTAAGGGAAAATGACGTAGCTGCTCGCGGCAATTTTTGTACCGTTGACGACGACGGATTTATCACCGACCGGAGAGCTGGCCGCATTACGACGGACAAATGTGCCGAGCTGTGCAAACTGCTGGGAAAGGTCGAATTGGAGGGGGTTGAGCTTTTTGTCTGGCCAGTGAAAGAGCATCGATTTTTACTGGTGCTACGAGGTGGTGGGTTGTCTGCAGAGGTAAGCGACACAGATCCCCAGCGGCTTGGGGTTGCACCTAACTTGGCTATAGCTACAGAACCGCAAGCAAAACATACAGCACACATGGTCAACATTTTTATCGACGAAGCTTCGAAAGCCTTAGCCAGGCATCTTCCAGCAAATATGGTTTTGCTCCGGGGTTTTTCTAAATTACCGGAAATACCATCGATGGAGAAAATATACAAGTTGACACCGGCTGCTATAGCTGTCTACCCCATGTACAAGGGGCTGGCTAAATTGATAGGGATGAAAGTATTAAGCGCAGATGGTGGCATCCAGGAAGAACTTAAAATTCTGGCTGATAGCTTCGATAAACACGATTTCTTTTATGTTCACGTTAAAAACGCGGATAGTGCCGGTGAAGACGGCGATTTCAAAAGAAAGGTTAGCGTTATTGAGCAGGTAGATTCAGCTTTACCCCAATTATTAGAGCTTAAGCCAGAAGTTATCGTTGTTACCGGCGACCATTCGACACCGGCAATGTTGAAAGGGCATAGCTGGCATCCGGTACCTGTCCTTTTATATTCACAATGGTGCCGGTCTGATGATGTTAAGGAATTCTCGGAATCAGCCTGTATTTATGGTGGGCTGGGTAGAATCCACGCCACAGACATCATGCCTCTGGCTATGGCTAATGCCCTGAAACTGACTAAATTTGGAGCTTGACTATGCGGAAACCATTAATTGCCGGCAACTGGAAAATGAATACTACATTGGAAGAGGCTAAAAATCTCGTAAAAGCTATACTTAATGAGATAGATGGTACAGACGGCGTGGAAACGGTACTGTGCCCACCATTTGTCTCGCTGGCTGCTATAAAGGAACTTTTAAAAGGGACCTCTGTGGGACTGGGTGCTCAGAACATGTATTTTGAAGATAAAGGCGCCTATACCGGAGAAATATCGCCCATTATGCTCACTAATTTATGTAGTTTCGTCATTCTTGGTCATTCAGAGCGCAGGCAGTATTTTTTTGAGACTAACGAGATAGTCAATAAAAAAGTAAAGAAGGCTTTTGAGTTTGGCCTGCAGCCTATTATATGTGTCGGAGAAAGTCTGGCCGATAATGAGGCCGGCAAGACCGAACAAATAATTTCCAGACAAGTGAGAGCAGGCTTGGCAGGTGTTGGCTCTACAAGCCAACTTGTTATCGCCTATGAACCAATTTGGGCAATCGGCACCGGGAAAGCAGCTACAGGCAAACAAGCCAACGCCACTATTAGTCTGATTCGCGGTATCTTAGCTGACCTATGGAATAGAGAAATTGCCGAAGCGGTGCGTATTCTTTATGGAGGCAGCGTTACAGGAAGCAACATTGCGGAATTCATCGCCGAACCTGATATCGATGGCGCTTTGGTCGGTGGTGCCAGCCTAAAAGCTAATGATTTCGTAAGTATCCTAAAGCAGACAGTCAACCTCAAATCAACACGATGAAATGCCTTGTTGCTGTCATCGGCCCAACGGCAGCAGGTAAGAGTCAACTCGCCTTACATCTGGCTCAAAATATTCATGGTGAGATAGTGAGTGCAGATAGCCGGCAAGTGTACCGGTATATGGATATCGGTACAGCCAAGCCCAGCCAGGCAGAGCAATCACTAGTTCGACATCACCTCATTGACCTGATTAATCCTGACGAATCCTTTAGTCTAGCCATATATCAGAGACTGGCTTTTGAGGCCATTGAAGATATTCAACAGCGACATAAGCTTCCTCTCCTGGTCGGTGGTAGCGGTCTATATGTTTGGTCTGTGATAGAAGGTTGGAAAATACCAC
>Ga0256868_10001477_pt1 | contig 12773 bp, 11 predicted proteins | sample RVTome_13_FD_187341 | JGI IMG/M metagenome (GOLD analysis project Ga0256868, IMG submission 187341) | Soil microbial communities from uranium-contaminated site in the Upper Colorado River Basin, Wyoming, United States - RVT92D227 HiSeq ... | reverse complement strand
GCTTTCAAAAGGTTCCGCTACAAGGCTTTCTCAGTGTCCCCACCGAGTCTGTTTTGGTGTTCTTCTGGAACGCTGAGGTAAAAGACAGTTTGAGGAGATAAGAAGAGGACATGAGGGCTCAAAAGAATCTAAGGAAGGTTCGTTGTGTGATCTACGACTGCGATGGTGTTCTCTTCGATTCCCTCGAAGCCAACACAAAGCTTTATAACGATCTCTGTGCCTTGGTGGGAAGAGGCCCTTTGGAAGAGGAGGAGATCCAATATGTTCATATGCACACGGTCTATGAAGCCATTCATTTTATTTTTAGGAAAGAAGACGGTTTGGAAAAGAAGGCATTAGAGTCGATGAAGCAGGTGGATTTGAGAAATTACATTGTCTATTTAAAGATGGAGCCCCACCTATTTCAAATTTTGGAAAAACTGAAAGAAAAGGGAATACTCCGTGTTATCAATACCAACCGGACGACATCGATGGAACATATTATGGAAAGATTTAACCTCCGGCCTTATTTCGAGATGGTGGTGACAGCCCTCGATGTCAAAAATCCTAAACCTCACCCGGAATCGATCGAGAAGATCATCGAAGCCTTTCAATTGAAGAAAGAGGAGGCTGTTTTTATAGGAGATTCTGAGGTGGATAAGCAAACGGCCGAGTCCTCAGGCGTGAAATTTGTTGCCTACAAGAATAGAGAGATTGCCAATGACCTTTTTATCGAGGACCATCTCGACCTCTTAAATCTGATTTCAAATCATAATGACCTTCAAAAATAGGGGCTGTTGCCCAAACCGACCGTTTGCCCTTCGACAGGCTCAGGGCGAACGGCGGTGTGTTGAAATCATATGACTTTTCGCTCGTGCTGAGCTTGTCGAAGCATGAAATCGGTTTGGGCAACAGCCCGAATAGACCCGACCCTTTCCTAAAAGCCTCCCCTCCCCACCGTGGGGGGGGAATATATAGAGGAAATTTCAAATATCTTTGGTTAGGTTTAATGATACGAGGATTGTGATGGATGCTTTTTTTCACCCTAACTCGATCGCAGTGGTTGGAGCCAGCAACCGAAATATAGGAAACTTTATGGTCGCGAATCTGCTTGTCGGATTTAAAGGAGGAATTTTTCCGGTCAATCGCAGTTACCAGGAAATTGAGGGCCTCCCCTGTTTCCCCTCTTTGGAGGACATCCCTGACCCGATTGACCTGGCCATCGTCTTGGTGCCGGCATCATCGGTTCCCTCCGTCTTGGAGGCATGTGCCGCAAAAGGCGTCCGAAGGGTGATCATCGAAAGCGCAGGATTCGCGGAGACCGGCGAGGATGGTGTGGCGCTGCAAGATCGGTGTGTCGCTATCGCAAAACAGAACGACATGCGAATTTGGGGGCCAAATTGCATGGGACTCGTGGATATTCACCGAAGTCATTTCTTTACTTTTATGCACCCAGGCGTGCGCGAGGAAGGCCTGCTTCCGGGTCGGATCTCCCTGATCGTCCAGAGCGGAATGATGTCGGCCATTTTTCTTGTCGAGCTGGGCCGAAGGGGCATCGGCATCGCAAAGGCCTGTTCTATCGGGAACAGGGCGGATGTGGACGAATGCGATGTCCTTGAGTACTTGTTGCAGGATCCTGATACCGAGGTGATCGCCTTGTATTTAGAATCCATTCTCCGAGGAAGACTCCTTGCCCAAATGGCTCAACGATCGACCAAACCCATCGTGATTTTGAAGGGAGGCAGCAGCGAAGCCGGCGCTCTGGCGGCTAAGAGTCATACGCACAGCCTTTCAGGGAACTCTCGTCTTATGAATAGCGTTTTGGAAATATCAGGCGTCACCTTGGCCGATAGCATCTATCAGATGATGGATCTGGCAAATGCCCTGGCCATGATCCCCCATGTCGATCCTGCCTGTCGGACAGCCATCATCAGCTTGAGCGGCGGCGCGGGTGTTCTTGCCTGTGATGCGCTGGAAAGACACGGGCTTCCTGTAGCGTCACTTTCAGAGCAGACCAAGAAAGCGATCGGCGAGGTCTTTCCTGACTGGATGCCCGTGTCTAACCCCATAGACCTTTTTCCTGCAGTGAGTTCACGAGGCCGGGAGATCATCTTTAAACGTGTTATTCCTGCTGTCTTGGAGGATCCCAACGTGGGTGTGCTCCTTATCCATTTTGTAGCGGGACTGGATGAAAAAATTCTGGAGCTTCGTGCCTTGAAGGAAAAGGCTGATCAATTTGGAAAGGTGGTCTTTTTCTGGCTGATGGGGCTTCAGGAAGGATGCGAACAGTTCCGTCGGGAGGCCCGAGCGCTTGGTATACCGGTTCATGAAGACGTCTCCAGAATAGCCGAGTGTTTGCGGACGGCCTCTCGATTCAGTGGCCACCAGCTTAGTTTGGGGACGGTTGACACGATCGCCGCGCCGTCGTCAGCCTCCGTTCCTAAAACACCGCCCTTTCCCTCCAGTGAGAAAATATGGGATGAGTTTGACAGTAAAAGATTCCTTTCTCACTGGAAGATCCCGGTGGTGGAAGAAAAAATGGTTCAGCGCCCTGACGAGGCGTGGAAGACCGCCCGGCAGATGGGTTTGCCGGTTGTTTTAAAGGGATTGGCGCCCGGCGAAACGCATAAGACCGAGCGCGGGTTGGTACAGCTTAGGATCATGAACAAGCCCCTCTTGGAGGCGGCGTTCCAACATATTCAAGAGAAACTTGATCGTCGTGGCAGAATCCTGATCCAGAAAGAGGTCCAATCCGACTATGAACTGATGGCCGGCTTTATCCGGGACGATCAATTCGGCCCTTGTGTGATGTTCGGCCTGGGAGGAATCTTTTCAGAACTTGAGCCAGATGTGGTGTTTGCCATGGCCCCATTGGATAGGGATAGCGCTTTGAAACTCATCCATCGGATTCGCAACAAACGCCTCTTACAAGGCTTTCGTGGGATGACGCCTCTCAGAGAGGATATCATGACGGATATCCTGGTCAATTTGGGCAATGTGGGCGTTGCCTGTCCTCAGATCGAGCAAATCGATATTAATCCTTTAGCGGTCAGTAAAGGAGTCCCTCTGGCCGTGGATGCCAATGTCATTCTGAAAGCGTCATGACCCGGTCGTGGGCAGGCATTAATGTTATGTTAAAAAGGCGCTTTGGAACGGTTTTATGCAACGATAAAGTAGACTCAGAAGATACGCCTCCCGTGCATAAATACTGTATTTCCTGACAGAAAATACCTTTTTCACCCCATTCACAAAAAAAACTATTTTAGCTAAATAAAGATCATTATATAATTAATGTGTATTTATAAATGCGCCTTTTCCGTCATGCCGGACTTGAGGAGCCTGCCCCGTACTTGATACGAGGGCATCCAGACGTCGTCCCGACGAAAGTCAGGAACCATGTCAAAGACTGGGTCCCGGTTTTCACCGGGAACCCTGGATTCCGGCTTTCGCCGGAATGACGACTTCTTATGAAAACCATAATTTATGGACAGGCATAATTACTAAAAATAGTTGATGTGTAACTTTATATGAAGAACTACTAAAGTAAGGAGGTAGAGGTTATGGTAAGAAGGATAGGCGCAAAGGAGAGTAAGACAAAAGGCAAGATTCTGACAAGAATGGTTCTATTTGAGTTTCTCTCACCGGAGGCAAAGGAGGTTCACATAGCGGGGGAGTTCAATCGTTGGGATACCGATGCCAACACAATGAAAAAGGATACGGATGGAATATGGCGAACCACCCTTTCCCTGAAGCCGGGGAGATATGAGTATCGTCTCCTGGTGGACGGCCACTGGGAGAACGCCCCCTCTTGTTCCGGTTGTGTGCCTAACGTATTCGGAAGCCAGAATTGCGTCAAAATCGTCGAGTAAGGGTAAAGAGAAGGAACTATTTATATCCTCATCCATTTTCTAAACAGCCGGAAAACCATCATTTCTATATTTTTGTCATTCCCACCCCTGCTTTCGCAGGGGGTTGGTTTACCATCTGAAAATATACTGAACAGGGCAACAAGAGAGAAAAGATGATGAGAAAAAAGATGGCGATTGCCGCGGACCATGGTGGTTTTCATTTGAAAACAATCCTGATAGAATTTTTAAAAAAACTCGGGCGTGAGGTTACGGATCTTGGGACTCAAAGCGACGCGCCGGTGGACTATCCTGATTATGCCAGAGCCGTCGCTCAGGAGATTTTGCACGAGAAGGCTGAAAGGGGAATCATCATCTGTGGGAGTGGCGTGGGCGCTTGTGTTGCCGCAAATAAGTTTCCAGGCATCCGTGCGGCTATCTGCCACGACACCTTTTCTGCCCGCCAGGGGGTTGAGGATGACGACATGAATGTCCTTTGTCTCGGGGCAAGAGTGATCGGACCTGAACTCGCCAAAGAGATCGTCGGGGTCTGGTTATCCGCTTTATTTTCGGGAGCTGAAAGGCACTGTCGTCGACTGGGCAAGATCGGTGAAATAGAGAGAGAATTCTTCAGAGAAAGAGTGAAAGTAACGAGGAAATGAGCAATGGAAAAGAGTTCTTTGGTTCTCCCGCATGATGTTCACAATCAAGCTTTGGTTTCGAATGTCCATCCGACCGATTGGCAAAACCCAGAACCTGCACCTCGTTATAACTTGGTGGTGATTGGAGCAGGAACAGCCGGATTGGTCACGGCTGCGGGCGCAGCAGGATTAGGAGCAAAGGTTGCGCTTGTGGAGCGGCACCTTCTGGGAGGCGATTGTCTCAATGTGGGTTGTGTGCCCTCGAAGTGCATTATTCGATCCTCCCGTGTGGCGGCTGATCTTCGTGACGCTAACCAGTTTGGCATCCGGGTTCCGCAAGGAATGGAAGTGGATTTCCCTGCTGTAATGGAGCGCATGAGAGAGCTTCGGGCTCGAATCAGCGCTCATGATTCGGCCAGGCGGTTCAAGGATCTGGGGGTAGACGTGTTCCTGGGAGAAGGACATTTTTCGGGCCCGGATACCGTGGAGGTGGCTGGGAAGACCCTTCGTTTTAAAAAAGCTGTGATTGCCACTGGCACCCGTCCGGTGCATCCCACCATCGAAGGATTGGCCGAAGCCGGATTTCTCACCAATGAGACCGTCTTTTCCTTGACAGAGCGCCCGCGGCGTCTGGCGGTTATTGGCGGTGGACCTATTGGTTGCGAGCTGGCTCAGGCATTTCGGCGATTGGGATGTGAGGTGACTCTCTTTCACAATGCCTCCCATATCCTGAACCGCGAGGACAGCGATGCAGCAGAAATTCTCCAGCAGTCCTTCCTCCGTGACGGAATCCGCTTGATCCTCAACTGTAAGACCAAACGAGTCGAAAAAAGAAATGGGAGCAAAGTCGTCCAAATTGAATGCGGGGGAAAAGAGGACGAGATCGCTGTCGATGAGATTCTGGCAGGAGCTGGCCGGGCTCCCAATGTGGAGGGCCTAAACCTCGAGGGCGTGGGTGTGAAGTACGACAGGAGAGAGGGGATCGAAGTGAATGAACATTTACAGACTACGAACCCCAGGATCTATGCTGCCGGGGATATTTGCCTGAAGTACAAGTTTACGCACACCGCCGACGCGACTGCTCGCATGGTTATCCAGAACGCTCTCTTTTTGGGGCGCAAGAGACAAAGTGCCTTGACGATTCCGTGGTGTACTTACACGGATCCGGAGATTGCCCATGTCGGGATGTATGAGAGAGACGCCCAGGAAAAGGGAATCGCTGTGGACACCTTCATCAGACCACTGAATGACGTCGACCGTGCCATCGCCGACGGAGAGGAAGAAGGTTTTGTTAAGATCCACGTCAAGAAAGGAACGGATAAGATTCTCGGGGCAACGATCGTCGCCCGTCATGCCGGAGAGATGCTCGGTGAGATCACCCTCGCTATAGTGGGTAATCTTGGACTGGGAACACTGTCGAATGTTATTCACACTTATCCCACCCAGGCCGAGGCCATCAAACAGGTGGCCGATGCCTACAACCGTACCCGGTTGACGCCTTTTATTAAAGGGCTTTTTACTCGATGGTTGGACTGGAGGCGGTAACGCAAGGGGCAACTTACCTCACCGTTGCATTAGACAGACTCGGCGGGAACACTTCCAGAGCCTTGTAATGCGGTTTTTTAGAGTTGAATGGGTTATTGAGGGCGTTACCAAGAGTGAAGTCCTGCAAAGTTGATGAACCGCGGTGCTTGGCGTTCAAAAGGTTTCGCTACAAGTCTCTTCCAGCGCCCCCGCCAAGTCTGTCTTGGCAATTTGTTGCAGCGCTGAGGTTTAATTAATCGAATCGTAGAACAGCGTGAAAGCTATTCCTCCAAAACCAGCCAAGGGCCGTAAGAGAGCAATGATAAAGGCTCTTGTGTTTGTCATTTTCATCATGGCGGCCATTACCATTATCCGGTTCACTTCGGCCAAGGAGTTTTTCACACAAACAGCCCTAAGCAATTTTCTGAAAACTGCAGGCATGTGGGCTCCTCTGTTTTTTATATTTGTGTATGCCGTGGGAGTATGTTTGTTTGTGCCGGGCACCTTGCTGACAGCCTTGGGAGCTGCCATCTTCGGCTCCTACTGGGGATTTTTGTATGTCTGGATAGGAGCCATGGTCGGATCAAGCGCTGCCTTCTGGATCGGGCGAACCTTGGGCAGAGAATTTGCAGCTTCGGCAATCGGCGATCGCCTGAGAAAATACGATGATGCCATGGAACGGAATGGGTTTGCGACGGTGCTCTATTTGCGGCTGGTTTATTTTCCCTTCACTCCCATGAACTTTGGCATGGGACTGACCAAGGTACGGTTCTGGGATTATTTTTTTGGCACCGGATTGGGCATTATCGTGGGAACGTTCATCTTTACTTTTTTCGTCGGCACACTGAAAGAGGTTTGGGCCAGTGGTCATTGGGGCCAGTTATTTTCCTTCAAGGTTTTCTTCTCTGTCGGCCTATTTGTTTTTTCCCTTTTCATCCCAAAGATCATAAAGAAACTGAGGAGGGAGAAGTAAACCCCGTTAGAAATTCCAGTCGTTGCGACTCGAAACCGAGCGGTGCGTTAAACCCCTCCGGAATTATTTAGAATGTAATGCTTCATTACGGCTACGTCACCCGCGAACCATGAAAATCCCACGGGTTTTGGGTTACGGCTACGAAGCCAGTATCGTGTATCGTCCAAGGGTTACGGTTAAGAGATTTCAAAAGACGAACAACGTAGCCGAATGGCGATACGAACATCGTTACCCTTGCCGTAGGACGTGAGTTTATTTTCTAAGCAATCCAGCTATAGCGGAACGTTATTTCTAACGGGGTAAACCGGAGTGAGGGATAATCCTTTCTATTATTTGGCCTTCTGTAGATTTCTTAGCTGAAGGGTCGCCATATCCACTACCTTTTTAATCTCTTGATTTTCGGGATCAAAGGCGAGGATGCTTTTCCATATCGAGATGGCCTGATCCAGGTTGCCGGATCGATACTGTTCGAGGCCATTTTCGAAAAGGAGTTTTTTGGAGCTCTTAATTTTTTCAGTTAACCCCTCTCTGTCAAAAGAAGGGGAGCCGTTCAAACGAGTCAAAGAAGAAACATGTTTCAACACTATTTCATAGGCGCACCCAGCCAGAGCGAAATCGTTTCTTTCAAAGGCCCGGTCTCCGCTTATCTTAATCGACTCCAGTGTTTTGATAGTGTTACTACGAACCATGGGATCCTGAGGATGCTTTCGATAGATCTCATTGCAAATATCAATAGCCTTTTGGAATTCCCCTGCCTTAAGGTAGGACAAGACCTGTTGTTCAATGAAAAGCCACCTGCTGGTCCTTATCTTTTTTTCCAGGAGGTTTTTGTCAAATGAGAGGGATAGACTGAGATCCGCAAAATGGGACCAGTTGTTCGCCAAAATCTCATAAATATTTCCGGCCATTTCGAAATGACTTCTTTCGAAGGCCCTGTCTCCACTGACCTTAATCGACTCCAGTGTTTTGATAGTGTTACTACGAACCGTGGGATCCTGAGGGTATTTTTGATAGATCTCTCTATAGAGATCAATAGCCTTTTGGAATTTCCCTGCCTTAAGGTCTAATTGGGCCTGCTTGCCCACATAGCCCATCTCTCTTTGCACCTGCTCTTTCCTCAACGAGCCACATGAAGCAAGGAACAGGAACAAGAAAATCCACAGGCAAAGGATTGCCTTTTTTTCTAAGTCTCTTGTCATATTACCTTCGCGAGATAGGGATGAAACGACGGTTGTGTCCGATTCTTCACCGCCCTTAAGAAGGCCTTGACCAGTTCAGGGTGAAACTGCTTTCCCGCCCCCCTCTCCAGTTCTCTGCAGGCTTCTTCCTTTGACAGGGCCTTCCTGTACGGTCTCGTTGAAGTCATTGCATCATAGGTATCCGCTATCGAGATGATGGCAGAATACAGGGGGATTTCGTCTCCATCCAGCCCGTCCGGGTACCCCTTTCCGTTGTAATACTCATGATGGTGCTTGACCGGTTCGACATATTTCCGGAGGGGTTTTACTTTCTTCAGAATTTCCGCACCGTCCTCCGGATGATGTCTCATCTCGTCATACTCAATGGAATTTAGGGACCTGCCTTTAAATAAAATGGCGTCAGGGGTTTTGAGCTTTCCCACGTCGTGAAAGAGAGAGGCGATTTCAAGCTCCTCAAGTTCATTTTTTTTGAGACCAATCTCTTCACCGATCATTAAGGAATGCAGGGCGACCCTCGCTGAGTGACCGAGTGTATAGGAGTCCCGGGCATCAATGGCCATGGCCAGAACTTGGAGGATAGAGACATAAGCTTCCTCCAGCTCTTGAGTATATTTGAATAGCTCTTTCTTTTGATCCGTGATCAGCTCGCTCATGTCATTAAAACTTTCTGTCAATTTTCCAAACTCGTCCTTTGAATAAACCCTAAGAGGCCTCGTTCTTTTCCCTTCTTTGAGCTCCTCCACGCCCGCGGAGAGTTCCCGGATAGGTCTTGTGATGAAAAACAATAACCCTAAGATGCCGATCGAACCCACGAATAGGATAAACGTTAATATCAGAAGAATTCGATGACGAGCTAATCGTTGGGCCTCTAAAAGGACCGATTGGTTCACTCCAACGATCACCGTCCCCAATACTTTATCCTTGAAAACAATGGGGGTAGAGACCTCAAAAGACTTACCAGAGGAAAGCAAGATTTCTCTTACAATCGTCCCATCCGCATTCTTCTTGAATAAATTTCCCTCGCCCCCTTTTAGAATCTTTCCTCTCTCTTTAATGTCACTATGGGCCATCACAATCATCTTGGGATCAATCACAGCCATATATTCCACATCCCTGTTCGATTCCTTTCCCTTAAAAACAACGTGATCCATACCCAACGCATCACCGGAGATCAGACTATAAGCTGCCACCGCGGCAGAATGTTTACTCAGAGATTCTGCCCTTTTAATGATCTCATTAAGAATAAATCGATTGAGAATTTTAACCGTGGCAAGGAAGGATACAAAAGTGGTGAAGATGAGAAGGAGGAGCACAAAGACGGAGAGCTTGAACCTGATGGTCCGAAACATTTTAGAAATCCCCTGTCTTGGATAAATACCCAAAAAGACGAGCAAATTGAGTGCCAAATAGTTAGATTCAATAAAATCGGATGCTTTTCGGTCTAAATCTATTTGAAATCTAAGGTAAAATGGAAGAAAATCGCGGAAACCCGGATGAGACAGAGACGGTTCGATTTGGTCAACAAAATCAAAAATTTGTCAATTTTGCGACAATTCTACATATTATGGACAACTCTACATAACCCGGAACTGCCCAAAGATCAGGTAGAGTGGCTGTGACTTATTGTTCACCCCATCTGTTCTATCTCTTTCTTTTCTTCTTTAAATTCCTCCTTATCTATTTCCTTCCCTTTAAACCCGTCACTCATAGGCTTCAATCACTTTTTTCAGTTTTAAACGATCAACCTCTTGTCCCACCAAGGCTCCCTTTCTCAAAGCAGAAAAATGGTTTTCAAAGGGGGGCCTCTCGTTTCGATAGATCACGCCGATGGGGATCTCTTCTCCCCACTTGATCGCTTCGCGCATAGCCGCCTCCCAATGTGTTGGATCATAAGTAGAGGGGAGAGGCTTGCAGCGATCCTGGTACCACTTGAATGTGTTGATCCGGTTGAACGAGATGCAGGGTTGCAGAACGTCGATCAAAGACAATCCCCGGTGATCAATGGCCTGGATCAGAATGTCGCTGAGATGGTCTCCCGACCCGGCAAAGCTTCGTGCAACAAAGCCAGCTCGCATGGCCACAGCAATCAGCACAGGGTTGAATGGGGTTTCAACCACACCCTCTGGCTGGGTTTTTGTCACGAAGCCCTCATCGGAGGTGGGGCTTGCTTGGCCTTTGGTGAGACCATAGACCTGGTTGTTGTGTACAATAAGGGTGATATCGACGTTGCGCCGGATCAGCGCGAGGAAATGATTCCCTCCTTCCCCATACACGCACCCATCTCCGCTCTCTGCAATCACAACGAGGCTGGGATTGGCCAGTTTCGCTCCCGTGGCCACCGGTACGCTTCGGCCATGAAGCCCATTAAAGAGGTTTGCGTTGAGATAATGCGGAGCCTTTGCCGCCTGACCGATCCCCGAGACAAAAAGGACCTGATGCGGCTCGAGGTTTCGCCTGACCAAGGCCTCTTTGACTGCCTTCAACAAAGGGAAGTTTCCGCAGCCAGGACACCAAGCGGTTTTATACTGTCCATAATCATTAATTTCTACCATTGTTTCCTCCTCTCACAACGACTGACCCATCAGCCTTTCCTCATCGCTCCAGATAGCTCAAGATATATTCCGGTGTGATAACAAGGCCGTCATACCTCGAAATCCGGTTCTTGATCACAAAACCTGTCTCCCTTCGGATCAACTGGGCCAATTGACCCGTGGCATTGCTCTCCACACAGATCACCCGTTTCGACTGCTCCAGATGCTTTACGAATTGGTCAGAGATCATAGGCCACACCTGGGAGAAATGAAGGGTCGCGACCCTCTTTTTTCCAGACCTCAATTGAAGGGCAGCCTCTTCTACGGCCCCTTTGGTTGATCCCCAGGAAATGAACAATAAATCGGCTTTTTTGTCCCCTTGAAAATCCGGCGGGATCACTTCAGAACGGATCCCATCTCCTTTTCTCAGCCGTTTATCCACCATCTTCGGACGGATCGAAAGGTTCTCTGTCATATGGCCATCCTCAGTATGTTCGTGACTATCCGCAACAACCAGGTGTTTGCTGAGGCCAGGAAGCAATCGAGGAGAGATACCGCTCTTTGTGATCCGGTAACGCAGGTAAGGCGCCTTCACGGAGGAAGGGTCCCATCCGGGTCTTACAGAGGAGAGTTTCGAAACATCCATGGGCTCCATGTCCCGATAGGAATCAGCTAAAAAATGGTCCGTCAGGATAAACATCGGCCCTTGGTATTTTTCTGCGAGTTCAATTGCCTTTCGCGTAAGATAGAAACATTCCTCAAGCGTCCCCGGAGCAAAGATAGCCCGGGGAAACTCCCCATGGCCCGCATTGAGGACGAACCATAGTTCACCTTGTTCTGTTCTCGTGGCCAGTCCGGTTGCAGGCCCTGGTCTCTGGCCGATCACGATCACCACGGGTGTCTCACTGATGGCAGCGAGGCTTACGCTCTCAACCATCAATGCGAATCCGCCTCCGGAGGTAGGCACCATGCTCGGCGCCCCGGCATAGGACGCTCCAATCGCGAGGTTGATTGCTGCGATTTCATCCTCTGCCTGTTCAATCACAAGACCCATTTCCTCTGCCCAGTCGATGAGGGTTTGGGCGATGGAGGTTGAAGGGCTCATGGGATAGAAGGCGCAGAATTTCAGACCGGCGGAGATCGCCCCGAGAGCAACCGCTTCGTGACCGTTCATCATTAAGCGGGGCGGTGGATTCGGAACAGTGGAAAGTTTTTTCCAGGGGTAGGATCGCTCGCCCAGCCAGCGGTAGCTGGCATCCAGAACTTTACGATTTTCTTCAACCTTCTCTTTTCCCAGGGTGTCTTCAAGGGCCTTGATCACTACTTGGCGGTCCAAACCCATCAGACCCGCCGCTACCCCTAAACACGCTGTGTTCCAGTAGATCTCATTTCCGAACTGCTTTAGGGGCACGCCAATCCAGTTTTTCGCCCCCTCTTTCCATTCTGCATTCCCAATGATGCACGCTTTGGATGTGAGTTCCTTGCGATGCATGTCAATTGTTTCTTCATTGAAGGCGATTAATAGGTCAATCGATTCTTGAGGGGCCAACACCTTTTCCTTTCCGACGCGAATGGCAAAGGTGTTATGTCCCCCTCGCACTCGGGATTCATAAGTCTGTGTGATGTGCACAGAAAAACCGCTTCTCACCAGACTCTTTGAAAAAACGTGTCCTATGGTTTGCAATCCCTGTCCTGCCTCCCCTCCGATAAGGATATTCTGTGTTTTGTTTTTCATCGTGTTCTCACGACCTTCAGCGATCTTTGGAACTTTTCTTCTACCATATTTTTTTGGTACAGCCATGCGTTACCTCCTGAATAGGGTTTCGTATGCGCTCACGCGAGATCTTTCTTGCATAACCATCTAAACCCTCCCATAAATCTCTGTCATTTCCAAGAGCCTCTGTGTGACCGCAGGGATTAACTGTCCGGGTAATAGCCGCCATTCCCAATTCCCTTCGCCAATGGAAGGTCGATTCATACGGGCCTCCTCCCCAAGACCGAGAATGTCCTGCATGGGAAAGATCGCCATGTTGGCAACGGACATCATGGCCAGCCTGATCATTGCCCAATGAAGCTCTGTT
>Ga0256868_10001476_pt1 | contig 12786 bp, 12 predicted proteins | sample RVTome_13_FD_187341 | JGI IMG/M metagenome (GOLD analysis project Ga0256868, IMG submission 187341) | Soil microbial communities from uranium-contaminated site in the Upper Colorado River Basin, Wyoming, United States - RVT92D227 HiSeq ... | reverse complement strand
TTTCAGCGGCGGTGGTCATGACGTGTGTATCCACCGTCGTGGCCATTCCCTGGATCTTGTCGGCTGCAAAAGCCGCTCTTCGGTCCGCAGGGCTTTCAATCACAACGATCTCAACTTCAATACCCAGTTTCTTGAAAAAACCCTTTTCCTTCGCCAAGTACAAGGGAGCGTATCCCAGCCATGTGGACATCCCCAATTTAATGGGCTCAGCCCCAAACGCAGACCCAGCGAAAAGAAAAACCAAAATCATCATTCCCACAACCCAACTCTTCTTCATATCCATTTTTCCTCCTTCTTTAAGTTTACTCTCATCCAGCGGTCTTCCTTGCCCTGGACAAAACAATGGAGATTAATATCACAAACCATAAAGAAAATCAAACAATAATCTGAAAAAATGGGGTCAAGGGGTTTGGGGTTCGAGGGGTTAAGGGATAGGATAAATAATGAAATAAAACAAGAGATTTGATAACAAATCGGAAATCTTATTTATTGGCTCTTCGCGTAATCGAGTGGGTCATTTCTGCCTTTTCCCTCTCCTTCTTTAGGAAAGTTTTCCCTTTCTTTCCCCCTCTTTGGCAAAGAGGGGGAAGGGGAGATTTTATAAATCATAAGCAACTCCATATCCCCTCCATCACTCCACCAGTATTCTCAAAGACATCCCCGTCGGAAAACCTGAGAACCTTTATTCCCATTTCCCTAAGAACATTGTCCCTTGTCCTGTCCTTTTCCTGGCCGGTCTCAGAATAGTGCTGTCCGCCGTCAAGCTCTATCACAAGATTGGCCTTCGGACAGTAAAAATCAACGATATACTTCCCGATAATCTTTTGGCGGTAAAACGGATACCCCTTCAATTGCTTTCGTCTCAATTTTAACCACAACATGTTTTCAGCATCTGTCATATTGTTCCTTAAATGCTGCGATAATACTTTCAACTTTTTATCATAAGAAAGCATTTGTTCTTAAAATCCCCCTCCGTCCCCCTTTTCCAAAGGGGGATAATTAGGATCATAGCTATATCTTCATGAGGTTATTACCCACTCACTTCCACGATGAACCTATTTATTATCTCACCAAAACCTTGAACCCTTGGACCCTCGAATCCTTGAACCCTGGCTTAAACCGAACCTCACCCCAGTTTCCCCACCACCTTCTCCACCCTGCTGAGCAGCTCGCCGGACTTGATCATAAGGTCAATCTTTTTGATATCCTCGCTGAATCTTCGATCTCCCTTAACGGGTGGGACCTTTCTTCGTACGACGTTGTAGGCTTCTTTGATCCCGATCCCAGGTCTAAGAGGAAGCAAAAACTCCAAACCTTGAGTCGCGCAGAGCAATTCCATTGCTAAAATCTGCTCTACATTATTCACAATATCTCTCGCTTTCCGAGCCGCGATCGTTCCCATGGAGACATGATCCTCTTTATCCGCTGAGGTAGGTATGGAATCGACACTGGCTGGATGAGCGAGGATTTTGTTTTCAGAGGCTAAGGAGGCTGCACTCACCTGAACCATCATCAATCCGGAATGGAGCCCCCCTTCACTTGTGAGAAAGGCGGGCAGTCCCGAAAGAGCGGGATTGATCAATTTTTCAATCCTTCTCTCCGATATTCCACCTAGTTCAGAGATTGCAATCCCTAAGAGGTCAAGAGCAAAGGCCACTGGTTCGCCATGGAAATTCCCGCAATTGAGGATCTTTTTTTTCTCAGCAAAGATGAGAGGATTGTCAGTGGCAGAGTTGACTTCGATCTCAAGAGTTCTTCGAACATAGGCGAGGGCGTCCCTCACTGCCCCATGAACCTGAGGAATGCAACGGAGGGAATAGGCATCTTGAATCTTCGAACAGAATTTATGGGATTCTGCAATCTCGCTCTTCTGGCCCAATTTCCAAAAATTTCTTGAAACGGCCAATGGACCCGGAAAAGGCCGGACCCTCTGAATGTCCGGATCGAAGGCACTGAGCGTCCCCTTCAGGGCATCCAGTGTGCAGGCGCCCACAATATCGGCGATTTTGCAGAGCCGTTCTGCCCTGAGAAGGGCAAGAAGGCCGACGGCTGTCATCACCTGAGTTCCATTGACCAGAGCCAAGCCTTCTTTTGCCTTCAGGGTAAGGAGGGGAATTTGGGCCTTCTCCATTGCTTTCTTGCCTGACATCACCTTTCCGTGAAATATGGCCTCTCCCTCTCCCACAAGAACTGAAGCGAGATGAGCCAGAGGTGCGAGGTCGCCACTTGCACCCACCGAACCCTGCTCCGGAACCAGAGGATGAACCTCTTTGTTGACCATATCAACAAGCCGTTTGAGAACCTCCATCCGAACACCCGAATACCCCATGGCAATCACATTGGCCCTCAGTAACATGATCGCCCGCGTGGTGACCTCATCGAAGGAGGGGCCCACTCCCACCGAATGACTTCGGATAAGGTTCCTTTGAAGGTCTTCAATCTGAGACTGGTCGATCACCTGATCGGAGAGCATTCCAAATCCAGTGGTCACTCCATAGATCTTCTCGCCCTGCTCCAGGGCCTTCTCAATGAAGTCCCTCGACCGCTTCACTTTTCTGGCGACGGAGGGAGCGATCCTCACCTCTGCCCTTCCTTCAGCCACCTCCAACACTTCCTCAACAGTAAGATGTTCACCATCGAGAACAACGGTTTTCATAAGACTCCTGCTAAGTCTTGGATATGGAATGGTGAAATACTGTCAGGTTGAGGCTTAGGTTGAGGTTGAGAATTTCCAAAAATTAACCTAAACCTTAGCCTTAACCTTAACCTTTTACTTCTCCATTATTCCAATATTCCAGTTATTTGACTTATTTTTGATAGATCGTGACTCCTGGAATCTTAATTCCTTTCTCTTTCGCGGTTTGAATCGCTTCCTCATATCCTGCATCGGTATGGCGCATCACCCCTGTGCCAGGATCGGTTGTCAATACTCTCATGAGCCTTCTTTCTGCATCCTTTGTTCCGTCTGCCACCACCACCATTCCTGCGTGGATGGAGTAGCCAATCCCAACTCCTCCACCGTGATGCACAGAAACCCATGTGGCCCCTGCCGCTGTATTGAGAAGAGCATTCAAAATAGGCCAATCAGCAATGGCATCGCTGCCGTCTCTCATTCCTTCTGTTTCACGATAGGGAGAAGCAACCGAACCACTATCCAGATGGTCTCTTCCAATCACAATCGGAGCTCTTAACTTCTTCCTGGCCACCATATCATTAAATACTTTTCCAATCCGTGCCCGCTGACCATATCCCAGCCAGCAGATCCTCGCCGGAAGTCCCTGGAACTTCACCTTCTCTCTGGCCAAACGCATCCATCTCGCCAGAGATTCATCATCGGGAAACTCCTTCAAGATGGCTTCATCGGTCTTATAAATGTCTTCGGGATCCCCTGAGAGCGCAGCCCAGCGGAAGGGTCCTTTCCCTTCACAGAAGAGAGGCCGGACATAGGCAGGCACGAATCCAGGATAGTTGAAGGCCTCTTTAATACCTGCTTGAAAGGCCTGAGCTCGAATATTATTCCCGTAATCAAAGACAATGGCTCCCTTCTTTTGAAATTCCAATAAGGTCTGGACATGGATAGCCATCGACTCCATGGCTCGACGTATATAAGTTTGGGGATCCTTCCTTCGAAGTTCAAGGGCTTCATCGAGTGTGAGCCCAGCGGGGACATACCCATTCAAGGCATCGTGGGCGGATGTCTGATCTGTCACCAGATCAGGAACAATGCCCCTTCTCATTATCTCTGGATGAATCTCTGCTGCATTTCCTACCAGGCCAATCGATTTAGGAATCCCCTTCTCTTTTGCACCTAATGCTAATATGAGCGCATCCTCCAATCGGTCGACCATCACATCCAAATATCCATTTTCAAGACGGCGCTTGATCCTGGCCGGATCAACCTCTACACCTAAGAAGACACCCTCATTCATCGTAGCAGCTAAAGGTTGGGCTCCGCCCATTCCCCCGAGGCCTGCCGAGAGAATGAGTCTCCCCTTTAACGATCCTCCAAAATGTTTCCTTGCTGCTGAGGCAAAGGTCTCATAGGTCCCCTGTAGGATGCCCTGAGTTCCAATATAGATCCAGCTCCCAGCCGTCATCTGCCCATACATGGTGAGCCCGAGTTCCTCCAATTCCCTGAATTTTTCCCAGTTGGCCCAATTGGGAACGAGCATTGCGTTTGAGATCAGGACCCGAGGAGCATCTTCATGAGTCTTAAAGATCCCCACGGGTTTGCCCGACTGGACAAGCAATGTCTCATCGTTCTCTAAATTTTTCAAACATTTCACCAATAGATGATAAGCCTCCCAATTGCGAGCTGCCTTTCCGGAGCCGCCGTAGACAATGAGGTCAGCCGGTTTTTCTGCTACCTCTGGATCAAGATTGTTCATCAACATTCTCATGGCCGCTTCGGTCTGCCAGCTCTTGCAGGTAATCTTCGATCCTCTGGGCGCCTTAATCCCAACCTGAACCCCTGCCAGAGTTTCAACCTTCTCTTTCACTTTTACTTTTCGCTTTTCCATTTCTCTCACCTCGGCTTCGCTTTGCCCTCAATTTCAGCGATCATGGCCAATGATATTTTATCTGATTGCCGTGCCTTCTTAAATAATACTAGAACCATCCGAATTTTTTGACAAGGCCTCTATTTACGCAGAAACGTCCCTTTAAACCGCTCAATCTTCAAAGGATTAATATCCATTGTAGAAGGATAACCATTACAAATGGTCTCAGCGACTAACCTCCCTGCCATGGGCGCCTGGATGATCCCTCTTCCACCCCAACCGCAATTTAAGATAAGGCCATCAACAGAGGGAACTGACCCAATGATGGGGTGATCATCAGGTGTTAGTGGTCGGATCCCCGTCCAGGCTGTTTGCATAGAAGCTTTCTCTAAGACCGGAATGCGACGCACTGCCGCATCTATCATCTCATTGACCATCTCATAGTCGGTTTGTATGTTTGGTTCTTCCACCGGTTTTGCTCCCATTCCCATCAATAGACCGCTTAATTCTGGACGACAATACCACTCCAATGTTAAATCATCTAAGAAGGGTCTGTTATTAGGAATGTTAGCAAAAGGTCCGGTAACCACAATCGTTCGCGCCAGGTTCATGATTGGAATCTGAACATCAACCCATCTTCCTATCTCCCTGGCCCAAGGTCCACCTGCATTCACCACGGTTCTGCTCGCGACGAAGCCTTTTTCTGTACGGACACCCTCTACCTTCCCATTACGAACCTGAATCCCTGTTGCCTTCACTCCTTGATGCAACGTCGCACCCATCTCCTGGGCCTTTTTCATATATCCCCACATAATCATGTGAGGGTCAATAAGCCCATCGTCCGGACCCCAAGTACCGAGAACCAAGTCCTCTATTTTTATTTCAGGATACCTTCTCTTGATTTCATCAGGCTCCAGGATCTCCGTTGTGATGCCATGGGAATTTAGCAACTCTGCATTTCTTCGCAGCGGTTCCACACTGTTTTCGGATGCAATGGACATCCACCCAATCTTTTTGAAATCAATTGGAACACCCATTTCCCCTTCAAACTGCATGTATTTGTCAAAGGAGTATTTTGTCATTTGAATCATTAATTCATTCTCGCAATACTGCAGACTCAGCATAGAGGCGGATTTTCCAGAGGAGCCACTGCCCACCTGATCCATCTCGACGACTGCAACATCCCTGATGCCTATTTGTGCAAGATGATAGGCGGTGCTGCATCCAATCACTCCTGCTCCAATAATGACTACGTCTGCAGTTGAGTGCATACCCTCCGACGTCTACTCATGTTCTATGACATTAAAAAATAACCAATGTAAAATGTTTTGTGTAAAATCCCTCCCAGCCTCCCTTTTCCAAAGGGAGGGGAAAATTTTTCAAAAGAGCAACCCAAGAGCGCAGGCTAAAGTCCCTGCCTACCGGCAGGCCCTGAACCTAGCATGGTACAGGGCAGGCAGGTGCGGCTACAGTTGTGTTCTGACCTTGTTTCTAACTAACGTCTCACGATTTACGACTTACGCCTACCCGGATTATGTTCCTCCCAGGTAGGCTTTTTTGACCTGGGGGTTATTAACAAGCTTCTCACTTGAATCGCTGAGGACGATCTCGCCCGTCTCGAGTACGTAGCCCCTATCGGCAGCTGCCAGGGCTTTACGGGCGTTCTGCTCCACCAGCAAAATCGTTACTCCTTGGCGATGGAGATTTTTGATGACCTTAAAGGTTTCCTCTACATAGATGGGCATCAAACCGAGAGAAATCTCATCCATCAAGATGACCCGGGGTCGGGACATCAAAGCCCGTGCGATCGCCAGCATCTGCTGTTCTCCACCGCTGAGGGTTTTGCCTACCTGCTTCTGCCTCTCCCTAAGCACGGGAAAAAGGCCAAATGCTTCTTCCATGTGAGCGTGAATCGCCTTCCGGTCATCTTGGACATAGGCTCCCATGAGAAGGTTCTCACCCACTGTAAGGTCAGGGAAAATTTTTCTACCTTCAGGAACAAGGCTAATTCCCAGACGAGCTCTGTGATGAGGAGGAGTGGTCGTTATGTCCTCTCCTCGGAAGAAGACCTCTCCCTTGCGGCATTTCACCAAACCCATGACAGCTCGAAGAATCGTTGATTTGCCTGCTCCGTTTGCCCCGATGATAGTGACCAGTTCCCCTTCCTCTACTTTGAAGCTTATTCCCCTGAGGGCTAAGAATTCTCCATAAGAAACTTCGATTCCCCGCACTTCCAGCATCTATGCCTCCTGCCCCAGGTAGGCCTGAATGACTTGCGGATTAGAGCGAATCTGCTCCGGAGAACCCTCCGCAATCTTGGAGCCATGATCCAAGACCACGATTCGCCAGCAGAGGTCCATGACGACCTGCATGTTGTGTTCAATGAGTAGAACCCCGATGCCCTGATCGCGTACCTGACGAATAAGGTCCATGAGCTGGGCTGATTCTTCAAATCTTAAACCCGCAGAGGGTTCGTCGAGAAGAAGGAGATGAGGCTTGAGGGCGAGGGCCCGGGCAATTTCAAGACGTTTCTTAAAGCCGAGAGGAAGATTCTTAGCCAGCTGTTTTGCATAGGGACGCAGTCCGGTCCGTTCAATGAGCGTTCGAACTTCCTCGAGGATTTCAGGCTGCCGAAATGGCTCGGTGGACTTCAAGAGGGAAGCATAGTAGCGGTGTCCAGAGGCAACCAGAACATTCGTCTCCACGTCCAAATTTTGGAAAGGCCGTACGATCTGAAAAGTCCTTCCGATACCCATACGGCTTATCTGATGCGGTTTCAGACGAAGAATCGATTTTCCCTGAAAATCTATTTCTCCGCCCGATGGCGGGTAGATACCTGAGATCAGGTTGAAGAGGGTCGTCTTGCCTGCACCATTGGGGCCGATGATTCCCAGAATTTCCCTTTCCTCCGCAACAAAACTTACCCCTTCCAGGGCGCGAAGGCCGTCGAATTCTTTGCTCAATCCGTTCACTTCAAGAAGGGGCATTGTTTCACTCCCGCTTCCAAAGACGATAAACATAGCGCCTAAAGGTTCTTGTAAGGATCGATTCAGAGCCTAGAAGGCCACCGGGTTGAAAACGCATCATGGCCAGAAGCAGGACCCCGTAGATCAAGATGCGGTATTCCATAATGGGTCGGGAGATTTCCGGTAGAACTCCGAGGATGATCGCCCCAATCATAGGACCCCATCGAGTTCCGATTCCGCCGAAGACCACCATACAAAGAATGACGATGGATTGACCGAAGCCAAAATTCTGGGGCATGATAAAGGTTAGAAAGTGGGCGTAAAATCCTCCGGCGAGTCCAGCAATGGCACTTCCAAGGACAAAAGCGACGACTTTAAATCGAACGATATCAACTCCCATCGCCCCGGCGGCCTGCTCATCCTCACGAATCGAAGCCCAGGCGAGACCGATCCACGAGCGACCAAGTTTTCGATCAAGAAGGATCAGGACGACGAAGATAACCAAGATGAGGAGAAAATACTCGGGCTTGGTCATCTCCCGGCCAAACCAGTTTGGGAGATTGATTCCCCCAATCCCCATTGCTCCGCCGAAAAAGGGGAGGTATAGAAAAACGGCCTCCACGACAAAATTAATGCCCATGGTGGTGATGGCCAGAAAGTCATCACGAACGCGCAGACAAGGAATTCCAAGGATGGCTCCAACGATCCCCGCGACGAGGGCAGCCAGAGGGACGCTGATCCAAAATGGAAGGCCAGCCCCAGTGTAGAGCATCGCCGAGGTGTAGGCACCGATGCCGAAGAACGCGGCATGGCCAAGCGAGATCTGTCCGGCATGGCCGGTGATGATATTCAGACTGTGCGCCAGGATCGCATAGATGACGATCGTGATAAGGATGGTAATGAGGTATCCGCTGATCATACACAACACTGAAGGAAGGCGTTAGGTGGAAGGCGTAAGGTACAAGGCGAAAAATACATTTTACCCCTAATCACTAACGCCTCAAGGAATCACGCTTTGCCCAACAGTCCATAAGGCCTAAACATCAAAACAAAAATCATGGCTATAAAAGCGACTGCATCCCTTGGAAAGGGAATGGCCAGGATACCAATGAAGAAGGTTTCGGCCAATCCCACAATGATTGAGGCTAACACTGTGCCTGGAATATTTCCGAGACCTCCAAGAACGACAATGGCTAATGCCTTATAAGCTGGTACGCTGCCCATCGTAGGCCAAACCTGGTTATCGTAGACTCCGATCAGAACTCCTGCTGCTCCAGCCATGGCAGAGCCAATCAGAAAGTTAACCGCGATGATGGCACTCACATTCACTCCGAAAGATGAAGTCGTCTCGGCATCCTGGGCACAAGCCCGCATCGCCAACCCGGTACGCGTCTTGGTAAGAAAAGCCCAGAGAAAAATAAGGATCGCCAAAGTAACAAGAAGGATAAGAATCTGAGTCTCTGTAAGATGGAACCTACCAATCGAAAGGTCTCCTAACCCAATACGGGCGTTATAAGTCAGCGTATGGGGCCCGGCAACGATTCGGAAGGCCTCCTCCAAAGCGGTGAAAAGACCAATAGAAACGATGAGAGGAGCTATTCTTGGTAGATGAAGAAGCGGTGTATATAGAAAACGTTCTATCATGTATCCGGCGACAGCCGCTCCAGCCATTCCAAAGAACAAAGAGAGCCAAAAATCGCCGATAAGCCGAAAAGAGAATAGGCCGACATAAGCCCCTAGGGCATAAATCCCGGCATGGGCGACATGCAGAATCCGCAGGATTCCATAGACCATGGTCAGCCCGAGGGAGATGAGGGCGTAGACGCTACCGATCGCAATTCCGTTAGCGAGTTGTTGCCAGAGCATAGATTGAGTGATCAGGACTCAGCAGACCGTCATCTAATTTCAATTTGGAATTCGGAGTGTTGAGTTCGGAGCCTTTATATCTCCAAACTCCGAACTCAACACTCCGAACAATGAAGCTGAAAGCCTATTGTTTCGTAGGCGGGGTAATCACTTCCAGATTGTCGACTACCCCCAGACGCCGGAACTTCCCATCCTTGACCACTTGAATCTGGACAGGTTTGACCACCTCACCCTGGACAAAGCGGCTGATTTTACCAGTCAGGCCATTGTAGTCCTTGGTTTCGAGTAAGGCTTTCTGGATTGCTTTCGGGTCTGTTCCAGCTTTCTGGATCGCGTTGACAAGAATCATGAGGGCGTCGTAACTGGAGGCTCCAACCATATCCGCATCTTCCCCGTATGCCTGCCGGTATTTTTTCAGGAAATTCTGCACCCGTGGACGGGGGTCATCTCGATCGAGATTCGTGGCAATGATCACGCCTTCAGCCGCGGGGCCAGCGATCTCCAAGAATTTGGGAGAGTCAAAGCCTTCCTCGCCCATGATCTGGCTTGTGATTCCCAATTCCTTGGCTTGACGGCAGATAGAGGCTGCTTCATTATAATATCCTGCGGCAAAGATGAGATCGGGGTTTCCTTCCTTGATGCGGGTGAGGAAAGGACGAAAATCTTTCTCTCCTGGAAACTTGTACATCTGCCGTGTGAGGATGGTTGCTCCAAGCTTTTCTGCTCTCTCTGCGAAACCTGAAGAAATGGCCCGGCCGAAGTCATTATCCATGAAGATAAGGGATATTCGTTTGGCTTTCAGGTTTTTCACAGCAAATTCAGCAGCGGCAGCTCCTTCTATTTCACCAAGATAACCATTCCGAAAGCAAAAATCATTCGGCTTTTTAAGGGCGGGATCCCAGGTCACATCCGGGTGCACGGCATAACCAGCTACCATCGGGATTCCAGCCTTTTGAAAAATGGGGGCCGTGACGCGGGTGGGGCCACTGTAAGCACCACTGACCACCCCAATGACTTTATCTTTCTCGATCAGTTTGTTAGCGATGGCGACTGCCTCCTGTGGGTTCAATCGGTCATCATAAATAATGAGGTTTACCTTCTTTCCTTTAATTCCTCCGGCATCGTTCACCTCTTTCAGTCCCAGCTCTACCGCGTGTTTGGCGCTCGCCCCGTCAGCAGCCGCAGGCCCGGTAATAGGAGCGAAGAATCCAATAGGAATCTCCTGGCTATAGGCCGGTAAGGTGAAGGCAAAAACCACAAAAACCAAAAAGCCAAAAAGAAAAAACCTTCTCTTCATAAGTCAATTCCCCCTTTCCTTTGTGAAAAAATCTACCTCACTGTTTATTATAAAACCAAAAAAAAATCAACTTTAAAATGGAATGGAGAAATGGCGAGTTAGCCTTTAAATACTTTCAGGAGGATGAATGTAAGGACGGAGACTCCGATCAGTGAGAGAATCGCCACAATGACGAACAGGACGATCCACCGGTTCTTCCCTTCTTTTTCATTCATCATCGGTTGAAACCTTAACAAGCTGTTGAAAAAGTCAAAAAACAGAGAGAATGTCATTCTGAGCCCTTCGCTCACTGTCACTCTGAGCGAAGCGAAGAGTCTGATTTCATGGCTCAGGATAAACTCCGCGAAGAATCTCGCTTTTTCAAGGTCTTGAGACCCTTCGCTTTGCTCAGGGTGACACGAAAAGGGTGTTCTTCAACAGCCTATTATCGGATCACCCTCTTCTCCCGCCAGAGTCGTTCAAATTCTTTTTGATAGGAAATCACCACTTCAGTCTCGCTGAGGATGAGGATATCCTCATCATTCCATTTCTCCGATGCTTCTGACCAGTCGAAAGAACCCGTCACGGCTTTTTTCCCGTCGAAGATGACAAAGCGATGATTCATCACTCCGTGATCCTTCCCGCGAAGGACTTTCACCGGAACCCCCTCGTGGATCAAAGAGGTGATCTTGGAGGATTTCATCTTGGCTTGTTTTGAATCGGCGATGACTCTGACCCTAACGCCCCGCCCTTTTGCTCTCACGAGGGCTTGAGTCAAGTTCTGAGACGTGATTTCACGCACCGCTAGGTCGATCGTCGATTGGGCGGATTCTATCTCCTTGAGAAGAGCCTCTTGAATACTTTGCTCAGGAGAGAAGAGAACTTCGGTCTCAGCGAAAATCGGGGAGGACTGAAGAACCCCTGACAATACAAGGATGAAACACGGAAGGAAAAACCGCATCGTATGAAACCCTGGAGTTTAAATCCTGACAATCTTCAGTGTTTCATAGGTGACGAATAAAGTCAACACCCTTCGACTCCTCAGCCTGATCCTTCGACTGCGCTCAGGACAAGCGGCCTGGGCTTGACTTCGGCGTGAGCTCAGTCGAACGCTCAGGCCGAGGGTGTGCCGCCGAATGGGTCAACCCTTCGCGTTCCCTCGGGGCAAGATTTGAGCTCACTTCTGTCAAGTTCTGAAGAGTCGGAGTTGGGCGCAGCCGGAGGGCTAAGATAAGATTCTTTTCTCGCTGGATTCCATCGTCTCATCCACAACTTTCAAAATCTGATGGAAATCAAAAGGCTTGGGAATAACAAAATCGAGTCCGCTCTCCTCTTTTTTGTTCTGGTCTAACTCCATTCCCCATCCTGTGATCATCCCCACGGGAACGCGGGCTCTCAACTTTTTGATTGCCTTGCATACGTCCCAGCCTGACATGTCGGGCATCCCGAGATCGGTCAGGACGATGTCGAACTCCTTCTCTTGAAAAAGCTGAAGGCCTTCTCCTCCGTCCTTGGCCACGGTGACCTGATGGTTCACTTGAGAAAGGATTCGTGAAAGGACGCTCCGAACGGACTCCTCATCATCGATCACCAAGATGCGAGCCTCCTTTGTCCTTCGGGTGAGTGAGGGCATGACCAACTCGTCCTTTCCCTCTTCCCCAATGGGCAACATGATCGTAAAGGTGGTCCCCTGTCCCACTTTGCTTTCCACCTCGATCTCTCCTCCAAACCTTTTGATGATGCCGTAAGACATGCTCAAGCCGAGTCCAGTATTCGTAAAAGGCTTGGTCGTAAAGAAGGGTTCGAAGGCTTTCTTTCTCACCTCTTCGGTCATCCCAACCCCTGTATCTGCGATCTGGATACAAACTTTCTCTTTTCTCCGGTAAGTTCGGACCTCAATCTTTCCGCCCTCGGGCATAGCCTCGATCGCATTGAAGATCAGGTTCGTAATGACCTCTCTCAATTCTGAGGCATTTCCCGCGACAGGGGGAATTTCTTCAAAGGTTGAACCCATTTCGATTTGAAATCCTCTTCCCTGGGCATCATCCTTCCACTTCGGTTTGGTGATCTCCATAGCATCTTGAATGATCGAATTGACATCCAGTCTAAAGAATTCCTTATGGGCTCTCTTTCTGGTGAAGTCTTGCAGCCGTCGAACCGTCTGAGCGCTATCTTTCGC
>Ga0256868_10001473_pt1 | contig 12802 bp, 11 predicted proteins | sample RVTome_13_FD_187341 | JGI IMG/M metagenome (GOLD analysis project Ga0256868, IMG submission 187341) | Soil microbial communities from uranium-contaminated site in the Upper Colorado River Basin, Wyoming, United States - RVT92D227 HiSeq ... | reverse complement strand
CTTGGAATAAGAGACTCGACACGGTTCCATAGTTCGTTAGATACTGTCCACGATTTGATGGCGCTCATGGCTTATGTTTACCATGAGCGCTTCTTCAATGTCAATATTTATTTACGGATAAGCTCTTATTATAATTATTTGGAATTATGGTCTTCGGAATTTATTTGTTGTTTGATGTTTATTTCTTCTAAGGCGTTTTTGGCAGCCTCCTGCTCTGCCTCTTTCTTGCTTTTTCCCCATCCCAGTCCCTTCACCTCACCAGCAATCGTTACAGAGGCTTGAAATTGTTTATCATGGTCTGGTCCTGACTCTTTCAATACGTGATACTGAGGTGATTGTCGATGGAATTGTTGCGAATAGATTTGCAGGAGGCTTTTGAAATCATTAAATAGGACAGAGGGTGTTTGGGCTTGGAGATGCGGTTCGAAATGTTCCTGGACGATCTCTAACGCCCGATTGAATCCTGAATCCATGAAGATGGCCCCGATCAAGGCTTCATAGGTATTGGCTAAGATGGAGGTTTTTCCGCTCCCTCCATTTAACTGCTGGCTTTTTCCGAGAAGGAGATAGCCTTCCAATTGAAGTTCTTTCGCGAGGGAGGCCAGGGTACTCCTTTTGACCAGTTGAGATCTCATCATGGAAAGTGTCCCTTCTTGAGCCTCAGGGAATTTCCTGAAGAGAAGGTGACTGACTGCAAGATTGAGGACCGAATCTCCAAGAAATTCTAAAACCTCATTGTCCGCTTTTTCAGGATGGTTGGTTTCATAAATAAATGACTTATGGGTAAGGGCCTGATCGAGCCATTTGATCTCTTTAAACTGGTGATCTATCTTGTCTTCAAATTCTTTTAAAGATGCCAGCCTCTCGTCGTCCATTCTATTTCTCCAAAACTTTTCCGATCAGACCCTTTTCAGTCAATTCCATCACCCCAATGGTCCATTCCTGATTAACCCAATCCCTATGTTCTTCGGCTCCATTTTTATTGGCAAGCAGAACGGGGATGTAATTTCGGGAAAGGCCCTTCCATCTTCCCGTTCCTTTTTCTTTATGGTCTTCGATTAGAACGCTCAGCTCCTGATGGAGAAATTGGCGGTAAAAAGCTTGGCGTTTCTGTCTTCCCAATTCCCTCATCGTCTCAGCTCTTTTTTTGATCTCCTTTTCATCTACCCCCTGTGGGAATTGGAATGCAGGGGTTCCCCTTCTCCTCGAAAAAGGGAAGATATGGAGATAAGAGAAGGGGAGAGATTCGATCAGTCGATAAGTATGTTTAAATTTCTCTCCTGTCTCTCCTGGAAATCCTACGATTACATCTGCTCCAATGGAGAGATTTGGAATCCTCAGATGGAGTTCTTGGATGAGATCAGAGAGGAAGGAATGGTTATAGTCTCTATTCATCTTTTTCAGTATCTCATCGTCTCCGCTCTGGATAGAGATATGAAGGTGCGGACAGATCTTATTTGATAGTGAGAGAGTTGAGATGAGTTCTGGAGAGAAGTCTCCTGGCTCAATGGAACTGAGTCGAATCCGATCAGGAGTTTCCTCTTTTTCCAGTTCTTTAAAGAGTTTTTCCAGAGGAAAGGTAGGATTGAGATCAAGTCCATAAGCGCCCAGGTGGATGCCGGTGAGCACGACTTCTTTAAATCCTCTTTCTTTAAATACCTTCAAATTTTCAATTACCCTTTTTGGCTGGAGGCTCCTTGACCGACCCCTAGCATGGGGGACAATGCAATAAGAGCAATGAGCATTGCAGCCATCCTGAATTTTTAAGAAGGACCGGGTGTGACGATGAAAAGAATGAAGAGGGGTTTCTGAAAAATGCCTCTCTTCCTGAATATCACTCACTTGAACCCTTGGGAATTCGCCTTTTTGCATCAAGGGGAGAAGGTTAGGGATTTGATTCTTTTCACTATTTCCTAAAAGATAGCGCACGCCTTCCATCTTTAAAAAGACATCTGGTTCCACCTGGGGATAGCATCCAGTCACAATGATCAAAGAGTCTGGGTTGGATCGGAAGGCCCTTCGAACCATCTGCCTCGATTGAAAATCAGCTCGGTGAGTGACCGTACAGGTATTGATGATGGTGATGTCTGCACCTTCTTCGAAGGGGATAAGAGAATGCCCTCTATGTTCTAAGGCGTCGAGAAGAGCCTCGGACTCAAACTGATTAACTTTACATCCGAGAGTTGCAATCGCAATAGTAGTCATAATTAAAAAATTGTTCCCTTCTCCCCCAAAGGGAATAATCGTTAACCTTACTCTCCATCCCTTTCATTTACCCCATCCCCACCCTAACCCTCCCCTTGAAGGGGAGGGGATATTTAAGTTAGCGCTTATACTCTTGATGGGGGAGGGTGTGGGCATGCGGCGCAAGCGCCTGCGCTGCGTGTGGGGGTGGAAGGTTTATAACCTTGTCAGCTTGATATTCCCCCAGACGCCCATTTTTTCTCCAACGATGATGAGCATTCCTAATATGCCCTCAATCTCTTTTCCTCTTTCCAGACCTAATTTGATCTCTTTTTTCTCCTTTACGACATTCCCAACAGCCGTCGCTGCTGCATCAGCGAGGGCGGAAGATTTGGAGAGAATACAAACAGCATCTGCCTTCCCAAAGCTGAGGGAAGGGCCAACCGTTCCTGAAGAGGTGCAGATGCCAAGAGGGGTTTCTTTGGGTGAGATCATGATTCCTATTTTGAAACTGAGAGGAGAATTGCCTGCATAGATCCCGATGGTCCGCTCCTTGGAGGTGGCGAGGAAAATATCCCCGCCATTTTCAACGATCACCTCTTTTGAGAGTTTGAGCAGGTCTTTTGAAACCCATTCAGCCATGGCTCCAGCCACAGCAGCCATCGGACCGACAAGGGCCAATTGAGAAGTTCGGATCATCTCCTGGACAATCTCCGGGGCATAAGGGTCATCTGTGAGAGGGATAAGGCTTTTCTGGAATTCTGGGTTCATCGCAAGGTAGGTTTCAAGTTGGTGACGGTATTTGAATACTAATTCTCTGGTCTCTTTGGAGAGATCCCTCTCTGCCCGGACGAGAAGGTCCGTTTCCTTAACAATAACTTCAAATTTAACAAGATCATCAGTTTTTACTAAATTTCTGTAAGTTCGTTCTTCATACATCTTAATCAACTTCGAATAGCCTCGAAGCCTCCTTTGGGTCGCCAGTAAATGCAAGACGTTCCTATGGTCATTCGATCATTCAATCGTCGTTCTTATACTGCTTCCCCCTTTTTCAATTGAAAGTATTATAATACTCAAATGTATTTGACATCAAACGATTTGAGTGTTCGATTTCACAGATCGTCTCCTTCTTCCTGGTTGGAGTTGAGGATATGTTTTTGAAAAAAAAGATATCTCCATTCTTTTATGTGGAGGGTGGAAAGAAAGGCCCAACAACCTCTCCCCATAAGCCAAGGATTCTTAAATCTTTACTCTCAATGAGGGTGGAGGCCATGCCTTCTTTAATCACACGACCATTTCTCAGGAGATATCCCCGGTCTGAAATAGTTAGAGAGAGTTGGATCTCTTGTTCTACAATGAAGAGGGTGAGCCCTTTCTGGTTCATTTCTCTAAATGTGGCAAAGATTTCGTCCATCAGGCGAGGAGCTAATCCTAAGGAAGGCTCATCCAACAATAGGAGTTTAGGGCGTCCCATCATAGCCCTGCCTATGGAAAGCATCTGTTGTTCGCCCCCGCTAAGGGTCCCGGCTCTTTGGCGAGTTCTTTCTTTTAATGCAGGGAGGAGCTGATAGATTCCATCCAAATCTTTCTTTATCTCCTTCTTTTCATTCTTATAAAGGTAGGCACCCATCATGAGATTGTCGATCACAGAAAGGGTAGGGAAGATATGACGTCCTTGAGGAACATGCCCGATCCCCTTAGAAACAATCTTATGAGGATTGAGGTTTGTAATATCCTCCCCTTCAAAGATGATCCTTCCTTCAGTGGTCTTCAAGATTCCAGAAAGGGTGAGGAGAAGGGTGGTCTTCCCCGCCCCGTTGGGTCCTAAAAGAGACACGACCTCTCCCTGTTTTACCTCCAGAGAGATTTCATTGATTGCTGGCAAGGGCCCATATTTAACGATCAGTTTTTTTATCTTAAGCATTGGCCTTCCTGCCTATTAGTCCTTTGCAAAAATTATATTTTCGTGAGAGCGTGAGGCGTAAGTCGTAAGCGGGTTTACCCTTTACCTCTAACGCCTTGCTCCTTGCGAACCGGGATTTTGATATTCAATTTTTTTCAACTACAGATGCCCCTTGAATTTCGCGGTAGAGCCGGGAGTTAAGTATGCTTCAATCACCTCTGGATTCCTTTTTACAGCTTCCGGTGTTCCCTCAGTAATAAGCTCGCCGTTATGAAGGACGGCTATCTCATCTGCTATCTCCATCACCATCCCCATGTGATGCTCCACGATGAAGATTGTAACTCCCTCTTGCCTGATCCGTGAGATTCGCTCCGAAAGCTGCCGCATTTCAGTCAAGGTCAGGCCAGATGCTGGTTCATCTAAGAGGAGGAGGTCTGGCTTCATGGCAAGGGCTCGGCCGAACTCCAGAAGTTTTTGTTTGCCGTAGGGGAGTTGCGAGGCCATGGATTCCCATTTGCCTAACAGACCCAGGGAATCCAGGATCCCTTTGGCTTCCTTCAAGGCTTCTTTTTCCGACCTTCTGATCCAAGGGAGCCAAAGCCCGTAGGAAAAAAAATTACCTTTCAGCCTTCTATTCATTCCAGCCATGATGTTCTCCACTACCGTCATATTTCCCCAAATCTGAAGGGTCTGAAAAGTCCTCCCCATTCCAAGGGCTGATATCTCATGGGACTCCATGGAGGTGATTTCTTTTTCTTTAAAGTAGATTTTTCCTGAGTCAGGTTTCTCCACACCGCTGATCAAGTGAAAGAGTGTGCTCTTCCCGGCGCCATTAGGCCCGATCAGTCCCTTGATGCTTCTCTTTTCTACTTTTAGTGAAACCCGGTCGAGGGCCCTTATCCCATCATATTCCTTGGTAATCTCTTCTATAGAGAGTAATGACATTAGAGTTTCCCCTCGTCTCTCCTCTTCTTTTTCGCCCAATAACCGATCAGGTAAATCAGCCTGACATTCAAGCGGGTTCCAATACCGTCCGGGAAGAAGATAAGCAGCAAGATCAAGATGACACCGTAAATGGGAAGGCTGTATTCCTGGTATTTGCTCAGAATATCCATCAGCCATGTGAGAAGGATCGCCCCAACAACGGGGCCGTAAATACTTCCCATTCCTCCCAGAATGACCATCATGACAATGAGAACAGTGAACCCAAGGCTAAATGCTTCAGGATTGGCTGTTGACATGACACAGGAAAAGAGACTCCCAGCCAATCCAGCAAAGGCTGCGCCAAGGACAAAAATCTCTAACTTCACCCGAGGAACATGGATCCCAACGCTCGAGGCTGCATCTTCACTGGCTGCCACAGCTAAAAGGGACCGGCCCACCTTGGAGCGGACCAGATTTTTCGAGAAGATGAATAAACCAATAAGCACTCCCCAGATGAGATAGTACTGTTTAAGATAGGTATCAAAGGAGAAACCCATCACAGAAAACCAGGGGATGCCAAAGATCCCAATGACTCCGCCGGTGAGATCCGAAGACTCCCTGACAATGACCAAAAAAATTTCTCCAAACCCCAGAGTTGCCAAAGCTAAAAAGTATCCCTTCAGTTTGAGGATGGGTCTGCCGATTAAATAAGCGATTACAGCCGCAGAAAGAGCCGAGGCCCAAAATGCTAAAAAAGTTGGAAAGGCATAACGAGTGGTAAGGATGGCTGTGGTATAGGCCCCGATTCCAAAGAAGGCAGCGTGTCCTAAAGAGATCTGCCCGGCATAGCCCAAGAAGAGGCTTAATCCCAAAGCCAAGATGGCATAGATTCCTGCCAAGACCATGAGATGATGGAAGTGTGAATCAGACCAGATCAGAGGCGCCAAACATATCGCACCGAGATAAAAGAGGTCCTTCTTTTTAAACTCCTTTTTATGATAGAGGTATGGATCAGGTGCGATTAAAGAAATTAACCATAGTGGCACCAAAAAAAAGAAGTCCCTCTTCTTAAATTCATTTTTTTCCGTTTCTACCATCGGCGGCTATCTATAAAAGGTGAACCTAAAATTCCTTTAGGTCTGAAGTATAGGATGAGTAATAAGATCACAAAGGCGACTGCATCCCTATATCCTGAAGGGATGAAGGCCAAACTTAATGATTCCACAATCCCGAGGACAAAACCTCCAAGGATAGCACCACTGTTTTTCCCCCAGCCTCCCAGAACGGCTGCGATAAAACCCTTAATACCAAGAAGGGTCCCAGAACTATAACTGGTAAAGAATATGGGGGTGACCAAAATTCCAGCAAAGGCCCCTATCCCTCCACTCACTCCGAAGGCTAAAAAGACCATGAGGTTCCTTGATATTCCTAAGAGATCAGCTCCTAAAGGATCCGTGGAACTCGCCTCCATGGCCTTTCCCAACAAGGTTCGGTGGGAAAGAAGATAGAGAAAGATCAACAATATGAAAGTGGATAATAAAACCCACATGCTCTGGGGAAGAACGGAGATTCCCCAGAACTGCAGAGGTTGCTCACTGGTGAAGGGAGGAAGAGCTTTAGGCAGCGTTCCAAAGACAAGACCGCTTGTACTGCTAAGAAAGATGGAGACGCCAAGCGTTGCCATAATGAGGATGAGAATAGAACCTTTTCTCAAAGGATAAATGACGGAGAGATGCATGGCGAAGCCGATTAAAACGACAACGACGATGGTTGCCAGAGCAGCCACAGGGTAGGGGAGTTTTACACCATTCAGGAGGAAGAAGGTGACGACTCCTCCTAACATTACAAATTCGCCTTGGGCAAAATTGATGATTTGGGAAGCCCTGGAGATGGTTACAAATCCCAAGGCGACCAGGGCATAGATAGCCCCCATGGTTATACCGGAAGAAAGGAGCTGAGGAATATATGTCCAAGAATCCATGAAGTTTAAAGGTCGCAAAAAAAGGGGTGAGACGATTTCGTTTACTCACCCCTTGATTTACCATATAACGGATAAATTCTTCAACCTTTATTCGAATCCGGGAAACTTAATTCTCTTAAACTTACCGCCTTCGATCCGGATGAAAACCATATCCTTTTTGCTTAGACCATCGTGGTCGGTTGGGCTGTAGTTATAGATTCCGTGACAATTCTTAAGCCCCTTTGTATTCTCCAGGGCATCTCTGAATGTCGCTCTCGTAACCTGTCCTTGACATCGTTTCAAAGCATCATAGATCAGAGAGATCGAATCGTGGGCATGGCCGGCGATCTGGTCAATTCCTACCCCATAGCGTTCCGTAAACCGCTTGTTGAAATCGAGGATGACCGGTCGCACAGGATCATTCTCATCAAGTTGATCAGGGACCACAGGTTTTCCAGCACCGAACTCCACTCCCTCCATGGCCTCTCCACCCAGGGCGATAATGAAACCGAATCCAAAGGCATGGGTTCCAAGGATCGGGATCTTAATTCCTTGGGTCCGTAAATTCTTGCAGATAATAGGGCCTGGTGGCCCGCCAGTACAGGCATAAAAGGCATCCACTTTTTCTTTTTCGATGATAGGCTTGAGCTTGATAAGCTGGGGAGTCATGTCGATGTCGGTTGGCTTATGAGTCTCCTGAGAGATGATGACCTTCATCCCTTTCTCTTCCCCAAAGCGCTTATAATAGTTGGCCAGGCTCTGGGCCAAGGGCCATGCGCCGTGGAAAACCAAAACTTTTTTATATTTTCTGGCCAGAGAGAGGTCCACCAGCTTCTGAGAGACGACGATGTCGCTCTGGGCGATGTTAAAGGCCCATTTTTGCTTTAGGCCTCGAACCATTGAGTTGGAGGGGCAGATGATGATGTTTGTGATCTTCTCCCTTTCGGCAATGGCCCTGGTCGTTGCCTGTAAATTATCCTCAAAAGGCCCGACGACCGCTATGATCTTTTTATCCCTGGTAAACTTGGTCATATTGGCTGCGGCCCTCCCGAGATCGAAGCCATTATCCTCGGAGATCAACTCAAGAGGGTGTCCGTCAATGCCGCCCATTTTATTTATCCTCTCCACCTCTAAGACCATGGCATTTTTCACAGTCTTGGTTACCTCTGCCCAAGGCCCGGTGAATTCAAGGTTTACTCCGATCTTATAAGGTTTCTCTGCTGCAATCCCTGGTATTGGACAGACCAACGAGATTGTGGCCAGAAAAGATATTAAGAACCAAATTCCCTTTCGTCGTCCCATTATTTGACCTCCTCTTGAGATTTATTTTTTAAAGATAGAACCTGTAGCGCCCCCATTTACTGGGGGCGAATAAGTTAACGTCAGCAGTAAATGCCGACGCTACATAATGCTACAGGTATTTCTGGATCAGGATTTCTGCGATCTGGACCGCGTTGAGTGCAGCCCCCTTTCGGATATTGTCCGCAACGATCCACATGTTGATGCCGTTGGGGATGGATTCATCCTCTCGAATCCTTCCGACAAAGGTTTCATCCTTGCCTGCCGCATGGATAGCCAGAGGATATTCAAACTTCTTGGGGTCGTCCACAACTACTACACCCGGGGCTTCCGAGAGTATCTTTTTAACCTCATCCCGTGTCAGTTTCTTTTCTGTCTCTATATTGACTGACTCCGAATGGCCGTAGAAGACAGGAACCCTGACTGTGGTAGCGGTTACACCAATTGAATTGTCTTCCATGATTTTCTTCGTCTCGTTGACCATCTTTATCTCTTCTTTGGTGTAACCATTATCGAAGAAGACATCGATGTGAGGAAGACAGTTGAAGGCGATTTGATGGGGATAGACCTCCCTCTTGATCTCCTCCTGATTATAGATAGCAAGAACCTGGGTCTCCAATTCTTTGATCGCTCTCTTTCCGGTTCCAGAGACTGCCTGATAGGTAGAGACCACTACCCTTTTGATCCGGGCGACATCATGGATGGGTTTCAGCACGACCACCATCTGAATGGTTGAGCAGTTGGGGTTCGCGATGATATTCTTTTTTGGATATTGAGCGATCGCATGGGCGTTAACCTCTGGAACCACGAGAGGAACTTCAGGGTCCATTCGAAAGGCGCTGGTATTATCGATGACGATACAGCCTGCTTTTCCAGCAATAGGGGCAAACTTTTCGCTTACTGAACCTCCTGCCGAAAAGAGGCCGATATCAACTCCGGAAAAGGAGTTCTCGTTCAACACCTCTACGGTATAAGATTTTCCCTTAAACTCCATCTTCGTGCCCGCGCCCCTCTGGGAAGCAAGAAGTTTTAAATTGTCCACAGGGAAATTTCTCTCCTCTAAGATAGCGATCATCTCATTTCCCACCGCACCGGTAGCCCCCACCACCGCCACATTATATTTATCCTTTTTCATGGGGCCCTCCAATTAAAATTTCAACATTTCTTAAGATATAAGCTCTTATAGAAATTCCAAATCCCAATACCCAAATCCCAAACAAATCCAAAATCCCAATACCAAAATTCAAGAATTTTTGTATTGACCATTTGGATTTGGAATATTGGTGCTTATTTGGAAATTGGCCTGCCTGCGCGAAGCCACGCCTTGCGGGGAGGAGGCAGGTGCTTGTAATTTGGAGTTTATATTTAAAAGAGGGGGTGCCTTTGAACACCCCTGTTCTTTAGATACCACTTTGTATCTGGTTATAAATAAATAGGGGAAAAAGGGGATATTGTCAAGAGGGAAATTTGGTAATCGGAAACAATGGAGGCCAATAGAGGGGCTCCTTCTATTTAAAGAAGCAGTAAAAACAGAAGCGCCCCCTTTTCCCCCCAAAGGACATTCGCTATCTGACGACAACGAAACGATAACCCCAATCTACGGTGACCTTAGTCAGGACATGCGCGTACTTTTCTGTCCACCGCCTTTATCCGACTTAAATTGATTGTTCTGTAATTAGGCAGGTTTAGTTTTTCTTGTTCCCTTTTTTACGGAGGTGCGGGATTAAACCTCCATCCTTCACCAATTCCTGCATGAAGGGTGGGATGGGTTTTGCGGAGAATTTCTTCTGCTGCGTTACGTCGAAAATCTCTCCGGATGTCAAATCCACTTGAACCAGGTTCCCATCTTGTATTTTCTTCGAGGCCTCATAAGATTCGAGAAGGGGGAGTCCCTGGTTAAACCCATTCCGATAGAAGATACGAGCGAAACTCTCTGCGATGATGCAAGAGATTCCAGCTGCCTTTAAGGCAAGAGGAGCATGTTCTCGAGAGGAGCCACAGCCGAAATTTTTTTCAGCTAATAGAATATCACCCTTTTTGACCTCATTTATAAATTCAGGCCGCTCATCCTCCATCACGTGTTTGGCCAGTTCTCCAGCATCCGTCAGATTAAGGTAACGAGCAGGAATAATAGCGTCCGTATCGACATTCGATCCAAATTTCCAAATTCTTCCTTCGATTTTCATGGTATTTTCCCAACCTAAAACTTTCTATTCACCCCCACCCCCTGAACCATGTAAGGTTCAGGGCATTGTCCTGCACCCTACGTGGTGCAGGGCTCACCCTCCCCCTTCAAGGGGGAGGGGAATGAGTAAGCTCCCCCTTAAGGGGGGGAATTAGTGGTATTTATTTTCTTATGACTTCTTCAGGATGGCAGATTCTTCCCTTAACCGCACTGGCTGCAGCCACTGCTGGGCTTGCGAGATAGACCTCACTTTGAGAATGTCCCATCCTTCCTCTAAAATTACGATTCGTGGTGGCTAATGCCCTTTCCCCTCCAGCCAGCACCCCCATATGTCCTCCGAGACAGGGACCACAGGTTGGTGGACTGATGACAGCGCCTGCTGAAAGGAATATTTCGAAGAGTCCTTCCTTTAAAGCTTGACGGTAGATCTCCTGAGTGGCGGGAATGACAATCAGTCTCAGTGAAGGAGCTATTTTTTTTCTCTTCAAAATTTTTGCTGCGATACGCAGGTCTTCGAGACGGCCATTGGTGCAGGAGCCGATGACCACTTGATCGATCTCGATCTTTCCAACCTTCCTCACATCTTTGGTGTTGGAAGGGATGTGAGGAAGAGAAACCTGTGGATGGATCTTCGAGGCATCATATTCATATACATCTCTGTACTTAGCTTCAGGATCACTATAGTAGAGTTGGTAAGGTCTCTTAGCCCTCTTCTTTATGTAATGGAGAGTGATCCTATCGGGTTCAAAGATGCCATTCTTTCCACCGGCCTCAATCGCCATATTAGCCATTGTGAATCGGCCTTCCATGGGCAGTGTCCGGATTGTCTCCCCAGAGAATTCCATAGCCCGATAAAGGGCTCCATCGACGCCGATTGCCCCAATTGTAAAGAGGATGAGATCCTTTCCAGAAACCCAGGGATTCAGCTTTCCATAAAAAATGAGCTTGAGGCTCTCTGGGACTTTAAACCAGAGCCTCCCTGTAGCCATTACAGCCGCAAGATCTGTGCTGCCTACTCCGGTTGAAAAGGCCCCAAGGGCACCATAGGTACAGGTATGACTGTCAGCTCCGATTACAAGATCTCCCGGTAAGACCAACCCCTTTTCAGGGAGAAGGGCATGTTCGATCCCGCATTCCCCAATTTCGAAGTAATGGGTGAGGCGATGGGTCTTTGCAAAATTCCTGAGAACTTTACATTGCTCAGCAGAAAGGATGTCCTTATTAGGGGTGAAGTGATCCGGGACCAAGGCGATACGATCCCGGTTGAATACCTTTTTTGCGCCCATTTCCTCAAATGCCTGAATGGCAAGGGGGGCGGTGATATCATTTCCAAGGGCAAAATCGACCCGCGCATCGATAAGCTCGCCAGGGGAAACTTCCCTTTTCCTGGCATGGGAGGCCAGTATCTTTTCTGTAATCGTCATCGGATAATTCTTAGACATATCTGATTCCTACGTGCCCAAATTAGGCTCTTACGCATATAAAATATACAGCAGTGCATTGAGAAAGGTTGAGGATGAGGTTAAGGGTTGAGAAATATTAAGTCTATAGGCTTAACCTCAACCTTAGCCTTAACCTTATCCTTTACCTAACATCTACATCCCCACCAACTTCTGCTTTTTGAATTCCATTTTGTTCAGGGCATTGATATAGGCTTTGGCGCTGGCTACGATCACATCGGTATCAGCGCCCTGACCCATCACGGTTTGTCCCTTCTCTTCCAATCTCACCGTCACCTCCCCTTGAGCCTCCGTTCCACCGGTGATGGCATTAATAGTAAATTGAAGAAGTTTCGACCTTGTGCGGGTAATCTTTTTGATCGTCTTAAACACAGCATCCACTGGGCCATCTCCAAAACCCGCCTCCTGGATCAGTTTCCCATCTACCTCCATTTTGACCGTAGCGGTAGGGACGGTCATATTTCCAGCGATCACATTGAGATAGTCCAGTTTGAAACGCTTAGGCATACGGAGAATCTCCTCTATGACAATCGACTCAATATCCTCATCATAGATATCACGTTTTTTATCTGCGAGCTGTTTGAATCGATTGAAGGCCTTTTCCAAGTCTTGATTAGAAAGTTCGTATCCCAAATCCTTTAACCTCTCTCGGAAGGCATGTCGTCCAGAGAGCTTCCCCAGAATCAGGGAGGTTTTTGGAATTCCTACGGTCTTAGGAGTCATGATTTCATAAGTCAATTTTTCTTTGAGGATCCCATCCTGATGGATCCCAGATTCATGGGCAAAGGCATTGGCGCCCACAATCGCCTTATTGGGCTGAACCACCATTCCAGTGATTTTAGAAACCAAGCGGCTTGTAGCAAAAATGTGTTTGGGGTTGATCCTTG